>Ga0116145_1000004_pt1 | contig 259286 bp, 216 predicted proteins | sample AD_JPNHG1_MetaG_FD_89747 | JGI IMG/M metagenome (GOLD analysis project Ga0116145, IMG submission 89747) | Active sludge microbial communities of municipal wastewater-treating anaerobic digesters from Japan - AD_JPNHG1_MetaG | ecosystem: Engineered > Bioreactor > Anaerobic > Digestate | place... | reverse complement strand
GTCTTGGCGGATCAATAAATATTTCAGTTTCTGGTGCTAATTCATATTTATGGACGCCCTCTACTGGTCTAAATGCTACTAATCTTTCAACTGTTACAGCTTCACCTACTTCAACTACCACATACTCTGTTTATGCAACTGATAGTAATGGTTGCAAAAACAATAAAAATATTAATGTTACCGTTTACAATCCTCCTAATGTCTCTGCTTCTGCATCCAAAACTACTATTTGTAATAAAGATTCAGTAATTTTAACAGCAAATGGGGCTTTAACTTATATTTGGTCACCTTCAAATAATCTCAATTCAGATTCAGGGTCAACCGTTATTGCAAAACCATCATATTCCACTACTTATCAAGTAATTGGATTCAATGCAAATAATTGCAGTGATACTGCCGAAATAACTATTATTGTTAATCAACTTCCACAACTATCATTCACTCCAAGTAATCCAGAAATTTGTTTTGGAGATTCTGTCTTTTTATATGTTACAGGAGCATCTACATATTCATGGACTCCTTCAAATGGATTAAATACGAATACTGGCCAAAGTGTAAAAGCTTCTCCTTCTTCCACTACGACTTATATTGTTACTGGAACAAATACTAATAATTGCAAAGACACTATTCATATAAAGGTAATTGTAGATAGTTTACCTCAGATAAAGTTCCAACCAGGAAATCCCACTGTTTGTAAAGATAGCGCGATTAAAATTGTTGCCTCAGGAGCCAATTCCTATATATGGTATCCATCAACAGGTCTTAACATAAATTATGGATCAACAGTTATTGCATCGCCTACTTCAACAATTACTTACAAAGTTGTTGGAACGAGTACAAAAAACTGTATAGATTCAGATTCAGTAAAAGTTACAGTTCTTAATCCACCTAATGTTTCAGTTACATCATCAAAACAAATATGTTGTGAGGGTGAAAAAATTACCTTATTTGCTAATGGAGCATCTTCATATTATTGGACACCCTCTCTATATTTAAGTTCTACTTCAGGCTCAATGGTTTATTCTACTCCAAAATCTTCGATTAATTATGTTGTTACTGGAGTAAATGCAGCAAATTGTGGCGATACTGCAAATATTACTATTAAAGTTAATCCTAAACCAGTAATAATTTCAACTCCTAGTTCTCCAAAAATTTGTTATAATGATTCGATTAAAATTAATGTATTTGGTGCAAAAAATTATGTTTGGTCCCCAAATTATAATCTTTCTTCAACTACTGGGAATAATGTAATTGCATACCCAAAAGTTAGCACAATATATACAGTTATTGGAACAGACTCAAACAACTGTATTGATACTCAGAATATTGAAGTGATTGTTAATTCTTTACCATTTGTAGATGCTGGGAAAGATGATACATTATGTAATCAACCCATTCCATTTCAATTTAATGGAACACCAAGCAATGGAATCTGGACAGGTGTTTCAAATATAACGAGTAATGGGATCTTTACACCAAATGGAAATGGAGTATTTACAATTAAGTACACATATACAGATAGTAACTCATGTAAAAATTCAGATACAAAAAACGTTTTTGTGGTTTCGCCAATTTTGGCAGATGCAGGGAAAGATACTAACATTTGCATCTTTACTTCAGTTAAGTTTGCTGGATTTCCATCAGGTGGTTGGTGGAGTGGATCAACAGATGTTAAATCCGATGGTACCTTTTACCCGAAAACATCAGGCATTCATAAATTAATTTACAGCTATGGAGCAAATACTTGCTTAACAAAAGATACAGTCGAAATATTTGTTAAACCGTTACCTATTGTTGATGCAGGTACAGACATTGAAACTTGCATTAATAATCCTGAATTTCTACTTGATAACAATTCTCCTAAAGGTGGGAAGTGGTCTGGTAAGGGTATTATTGATCAGATTAATGGTCTATTTAATCAAAAAACTGCTGGTATAGGTAAACATTCTATTCATTATTGGTTTAAAGATAATAATACTGGATGCATAAATGAAGACTCATTAACAATTATAGTTAATGATCTTCCAGTAATGAATTTTAGTTTTGATTCTATAATATGTAATAATAAGATCTCTTCTTTTTCAAGTAATTCAGGAATTAATAACCAGTATTATTGGTATTTCAGCAATGGATATACTGATAGTGGGTTTATTGTTTCAAAAATTTTTAAAGATACTGGTTTATACAGTGTAAAAATTGTAGGGAAAACAAAAAGTGGATGTTCTGATACACTTAAATTATTTTTTGAAGTTATTGACAGACCTAACGCAATTTTTACTATGGATAAAAAGAAAGGATGCGATTCAGTTTATGTTACTTTCAAAAATTTAAGTAAAGGTAAATTTGTTAGCTATCATTGGGATTTTGGAAATGGAATTACCTCAAATGCTTTAGAGCCCGGTACAATATTATTTAAGCCAGATAAAAGAAAAAAACTCGTTTACTTCATTTCATTAATTGTAAAGAATAAATGTGATAGTTCTTTTTATATCGATTCTGTAGAAGTTTATCCAAGCCCTACTTCATTATTTTATGCTGAACCTAACACAGGTTGTTCTGAACTGGAAGTTACATTTAGGAATAGATCGTACGGCCTCCCATCCCGTTCAATTTATTATTTCGGTGATGGGACAAATTATTTACAGTTAAATTATCAGGATTCAATAATTAAGCATAAATTTAAGGCCGACTTAAATGATAGCATTTATCAAGTAAGCTTAATAGTCTCAAATCAGTGTGGAAATGGAATTTCTAATCAAAAAATCACGGTAAAACCCAAAACAGTTAGATCCTTTTTTAAAACAAATAAAAATAGGATATGTATTGGAGATACTTTTATAGTAACTGATTACCATGTTGGTAATGGAAAAATTATTTGGGATATGGGAGATGGTTCGCGCTTTCCTGATTCCACAATTTTATTTTATTATTTCAAATCAGCAGGTACTTATAATGTATGTCAATTTATTGACAATGGATGTGCAAAAGACACTTTTTGCACAAAAATAACTGTTGAACCATTACCACAAGTTAGTTTTGAAATCAATCCTCAAATCCAATGTGAAAATAACTTAGTAAAATTCGTAAATACCAGTAAAAATATCTCAGGTCTATTTTGGGACTTTGGTGATGGGACAAATCAAGTCGGTGATTCAGTAGTTTCACATAGTTATGACAATTCAGGTATATATAATCCTACTTTAACTATTTTTGGTATTACACCATTACACTGTAAAAATTCTCTAACAAAAAAAGTTGAAATTATACCCCTGCCCAAAATTGACATTCAATTTACAGACACTAATGGATGTCAGCCATTTAAGACATCAATTATCAATAATTCAAAAAATGCAAAATATTTCACATGGTATCTCGGCAACGGGAAAATAGAGACATCAGTTTCTCCTACATTATTTTATTCTGATTCAGGTACTTATTCTATTAAATTAATTGCTGAATCAGTTGATGGATGCCGTGATAGTCTTACAAAATTCATTCGAGTATTTCCAAAGCCGGTAAGTCAATTTGAGATTATATATAAACAAGATGATGCCCCCCTTGTTGATTTAATAAATAAATCAATTTTGGCTGTAAAATTTAATTGGATATGGGGAAATGGGCTAAATTCTTCGAATACGAATTTAAAAGTTCATTTAAATGAAATTCTTGGATTTCCGGTAGTATTAATTGCAACCTCACAATATAATTGTGAAGACACCTCCCAAAAATATATGTCAGAACTTTATAATGGTCTATTTGTTCCTAATGCTTTTTCGCCAGGTATAGGACCCGATAATGTTCAGGAATTTAAACCAATTGGTATAGGATTAAAAGATTATCATGTAAGAGTTTTTAACACTTATGGTGAATTACTATGGGAATCTAAAAGTTTAACATTAGATGGGCGACCAGCTTATGGATGGAATGGAAAAGATAATAATGACAAGCCATGCCCCAAAGATGTTTATGTTTGGAAGATCGAAGCTGTTTTTAATGATGGAACTATATGGAAAGGTTATCTTCATTCAGACGGTAAATATTATACAAGTGGACCAGTAATGCTTCTAAGATAATGAAACTTATTTTTAGTTTAGGATTAATTTTATTTTTCAATTTTAAGTTATGGTCTCAGGATCCTATCAGTAGCCAATATCACTACATTCCAATATTATTAAATCCTTCCCTAGCTGGCGCTAATCACTACGGAACAAGAATTACTGTTAATCATAGGAATCAATGGACTTTAATCCCTGGTTTTTTTAAATCGTCTCGGTTTATTATTGATACAAAATTTGGCTCTTATAATTCAAATATTGCTCTTTCTTGTTCTCAAGATATTGAAGGTGATGATTTCATAAGTCTTTCAAATATTTCTCTTATTTACGCTTATAATCTAGAAATTTGTCGTAAGTTTATATTTAATTTTGGTATAATGGCAGGTTTCTCAAGTCAATCAATAAATTGGAGTAAATTTGTATTCTCTGATCAATTAGACCCAGTTTATGGGAAAATTTATAACTCAAATGCAGTAATTCCTGAAAATTTTTCTAAAAGTTATTTTGATTGGAGTTCAGGCTTTTCAATAAAACATAAACCAGTAAATAAAACAGTAAATAGAAACCTAAATTACCGTTCATTTATTTCAGGTGTTACATTAAATCACATTACTTCTCCAGATGATAGATTTTATCAAACTCCTAATACAAGCAACTTTAGAGTTCCTATAAATATTTCAGTTTTTTTAGGTGGTTTTTGGGAATCTCAAAATGACATATTTGACCAATCATCATTATTTTATCCCCATCTTAAACTTGAATTCCAATGCCCATTTTCTGTTATTGATTTAGGATTAGATTTTACCTTAGGCAACTTTATTTCCGGTATTGGTTCAAGATTTATTGTCAGAGATATTGCTAAAAACACAAACCATTTAGTTCTAATTTTCGGTTATAAATCTAATTTTTTTGACTATAACAACTTGCAGGTTACTTATAGTTTTGATTTATCTCTTTCCGGTCTTGCTATGTCTTCATTTGGCTCTCATGAACTAACCCTTTCTTTTTTATTTAATAACTTCAACCTTATCCCGGGAAGTAATAAATCATTTTATAATTCCAATAAATGTACTGATTTTTACAGAAATAAATCTATTCCAGTTTTTTAATTTTAATCGCAATACTTTGTACCATATTGTGACCAAATTAGATAAATTCTCTTATTCATCCTATGGTTTAACCCCCTATTATCAAGCCTATATTCAATTATTTATTAAAAACATCAGCAGAGGCTTTTAATCTAATAATAATCAGCTAACTTTCATCACAAACTAACCCTCTGGCGTTTATAGATTTACATTCAGACAATTATTCCATTTGTATTAACTGAAAATTTTATCAAGTACTTCAGGGAGATTGCAAACCCATATTTTTTCTGATAATGGAAAAGAAGATTCAACCGGAGCCACGATAAAAGCCTTTTGAATATTTAATAATTCAACTGATTCATAAAATCCCCGGGTAATTACAGGGGCAGAATTGGCTTTGCATTCCACTGCTATGGTTGTATTTCCCTTTTGTAAAATCAAATCAATTTCAGCTCCGTTGGATGTCCTGTAAAATCCTGTATTCCAGTGGTCTGAATGGTTTAAAATATTTTCAATCACCATACCTTCCCAACTGCTTCCAAACAAAGGATGCCCCATCAGTTCATTAAAATTATCAACGACTAGCAGCGCATGTAAAATACCGGAATCACGAATATAAAGTTTTGGCGACTTGACCAATCGTTTTGAAACATTGGCTACAAAAGGTGGCAGTAACCGTAGCATAAAAGTTTCTGACAATATTTCCAGATATTTTCTGACAGTATTATGACTGATTCCCAAGGAATTAGCGATAGAACTAAAATTGACAACCTGACCGTGATAGTGAGCTGACATTTTCCACAAACGCAGGGCAAGTGTTGAAGGAATCTGAAAACCCAGTTGTGGGATGTCGCGTTCGAGAAAAGTCTTTATAAAGTTGATTCTCCATTCAAGGCTTAAAAAGTCATTATCTGCGAGATAGCTTCTTGGAAAACCTCCTCTGTACCAATATTTTATGACGTCATTGGAAACAGATTGAACTTCCTTCATTGTAAACGCATTCATCTCAATAAAAGCCACCCTTCCGGCAAGACTTTCAGAGCTTTTAACCACCAGATCGCGCGAGGCTGATCCCAGTAAGAAAAACTGGCCATTTACTGCATTTTTATCTATCACACTTCTCAGATGCCGGAACAGGTCGGGAAGCATCTGAATTTCATCGATGAAAAATATTGAATTTTTGTTTGCTTCAAAAAACAGTTCGGGTTTTGAAAGTTTTAGCCTGTCAATATCTGTTTCAAGGTCTAAATATATCGAAGAAGGTATTTGGTCTGCCAAATATTTTGCCAGAGTAGTTTTACCGCACTGTCGCGGTCCTAAGATGGCAATGGCAGGAAATCCATTTTTCAAGAGTTCTATTTTTTGCAAAATTTCTCGCTGTATCATTTTCATCAGAAAAAAATTTTTTGCAAAAATACAACCTTCCATGCAATTTGTAACATGGCATTACAAATTACATGGTAATTTCGTAAAATATGATGAGTGACTATGAAGAAAGCCTACGAATTAATACACAGCATTTTTGGGTTAATTGGCTCTTGTGGACTTCACGATTATCCGGGTAAAGATGAATACAACCAGCATTTGATTGATATTAAGCTTATAAATTTCGCATTTTTATACCTGTATTTAAAAGCACGCATTTTAAATCAGCATATACAAGGGTAGCTCCCTGATTGCTGACGATCATTTTTCCAACAGATAGTTAGTAGTACAAAGCAGAAGTAACATAAAAATCAGATTTATTGAACCAATAATTCAGTTCCGTTTATCCACTTCATCATTAACGACTTATTGTTTGTGACAGAGCCAATGACATAAATGGAAGTTGACCTGAAAGCTTCTGATTTTGAGGCAAGCTCTATCATTACTTCATGGGGATATAGATAATTTGAGTGAATAAAAAACAGATTTCCTGCTTTTTTGTAAAGAAAACCAACATGATTACTTAATGCCACCAAATATAAGCCATCTTTAATAAGTGACTGGATGGAGTCACTCATTTCCGTGACATAATCGCTATTCAGAATCAAAATTGAATCTCCTTTGCAGAATGCTTTTATTGAATTAAGGCCATGAGCCTGTGAAAAACGATATCTGTTTATATTAAACCCGGCATCTTTTAAAACTGTAAAAACAAAATATCCGCAGGCAATATCACCCTGACCGGGCCTGGAGGTATAACCGTTAAAATCCCAATGAGTTCCGTACCAGTGAGGTATTAATTCATTAACAATCGTTTTTGTCACATAGTCACCGATTTTCATTATTGGCTCATTGTTTTCACCTGAATATTGAACCTGAAATGTGTTTCTTTTTGCAATAATACCACTTTTAATAAGAGTATAATTCCCCTGAGGATTTAGTAAAATACCACATTTTAAGGCAATAGCTTTTGTCAGGGAATCCTGATCCTGATATATACCTGAATCAATATAAGAAATTGAATCTGTCATAATTGCCAAATCATTTTCCTTAAAATTACCTTTTGTTTTACATGCTGCAATAAGATATGCCATGACACTAATACAAATGATCGTAACGTATCTGCTCATTTACAAATTGATTTTCATCGTTGACTGATGGAAAGAATCCTTAAACAAATATAAAACGAATGTTACTGTTCAGCTACAACCCATTTAAAGCCGGGACTAGTTTTATTGGATTACCTGTCATAGCCAACTTTAATGCCTGACAGACAGAATATCTCTGCTTCCGACTTGTCGATATATAGTTTCGGATCCTGCAAAACACTTCCGCACTTTGCTCTTTTCTGAAACAAACTGAAATTTTCTGTTTTAACCTAATCATTCGTAAATCTCCCTCTGCTAAATCATTATCAAAAGGCACAAGTGGTTCATAAACGAACCTTAAAACATCATCTTTTCTGTTAATAAACACTTCAATCAATTTTTGTGAGTCACTTCTGCTATTTTGTCTCTTTTTCTTCTCCTGTCCATGTTCTTTTCATATGTCTGAATTGGTGTTTTTAATTCACTAATTTAGTCTTGATGTTTAGGGGGCTATATCAATTTTAATTAAAAATCTGCTTTAAAACACACCCCTTAGCGGTGGCATGGCATTTGACAAATAAGCATAAAATTATTTCTATGAAAAGCTCAGTTTTAATCACTTTATTTATCATTTCTACCCTTCTTATTTCGTGCTCCGGCAAAAACGATAAACGCGAAGCTGCAAAAGAATATCTTAAAAACCAGACGATATATTATCAGGAACCAAAAACTGAAACTGCTCATGAAAGCACCGACAGTTCTTTTGTAAAGGTTTTAACAGACAAGACTTTCGACAAAGCCGTTGCAAAAGGTGTCAGCCTGATTGATTTCTGGGCAGTATGGTGCAAGCCTTGCCGTATGCAGGCACCTATTATTGAAGAAATTGCTGTCGAACAAAAAGGAAAAGTCAGCGTATATAAGCTCGATGTTGACGAAAACTATAATGTTCCCAACCGTTTTCAGATTGCCAGTATCCCGACCCTGATGATATTCAAAGATGGTAAAATGGTTGAAAAACTGGTCGGTCTCCATGACAAACAAACCCTGACCAATATCCTGAAAAAATATTTATAGTTATTATCCCTGTTGTACGCTCAACACAATCAATCATTCAGCCTGAAGGTTGACCATAATTTTTTGCAGTATTACTCATTTATGTTTTCCCCTTATTACTGATAAACGTATCTTTCAGCCTGATAGAAAGCTTTAAATCGGGGAAAATTTGAAGATTCAACAGGCAGTAAAGCACAAATTAATTCAGTTTGCATGGATAAGTCTTTCAGTCGCCCTGCAACTGGCGTTCTTAACCTCTGCGAATGCACAATATTCATATTCAAACAATTATGAGATTATTACTTCAGAATTCAGCAAACTTTTCCCCGGTCTTTCGCAAAATGATGTCAACTGCATCATGCAGGATAAAAACGGTTATTTGTGGATAGGCACCTGGGACGGACTTAACAAATATGATGGCTACAACTTTACTGTTATCCGCCCCGACCTCGACTATCCTTCAAGGGGAATAACCCACCGGACAGTCAATGCCATTTACGAAGATGTTTCAGGAAAAATCTGGATTGGTACCGACAAAGGCCTGAACCTGCTTGACCACAAAACCTTTACATTCAGACACTTTTATGCTGACATCGACAATCCAAATGCCTTGCTTAACGATACCATTACTTCGATAACTGGCGATCAGTCGGGCAATGTTTTTATCGGAACCAAATCAGGAGTAAATAAAATTGATAAAAATCTGAAAATCAGCAGGATAAGGATTCAGGCAAAAAGCTGTAAAACCTGTCAGGCTGAAGAAATAAACCATATTTATCTTGACGACAATCATATTTTATGGATAGCTACTGAGTGCGGATTGAAAGCCATCGATCCTTATACCGGAAAATGCAATATTCCTGTAAAAATTGCTTCTTTCATAGAAACGACCTCCATCCCGTTTCATACAGTTGTTAAAGACAGGAATAATCACCTTTGGGCAGGAAGTACCAATGGGTTATATATGTTCAACCTCATCAACGGCAATATTGTCCGGTACCACAGCAGCGAAAAGGGTCAGTTTAAACTCAAAGGAGATGAAATCAATGCTTTGTGTATCGACAAAGAAGATTTATTATGGGTTGGTACCAATGGAAACGGCCTTCAGGTGTTCAGCAGCCTTGATGGACGAGATATGAGCACGCATTTCAGTTTCATCAAACAATTTGACAACTATTTCATCAAATCATTACTCATTGATCAAAACGGCATTCTGTGGGTTGGAACGACCTGGCAGGGAATGATAAAATACAACCGGCATGCCTTTTCTTTTGAACATTTTTTAAAAAAACTGAATGACAATACCGGCCTGAATTCCTCCATCATCTGGTCTTTTTGTGAAAATAAACTAACAGGAGACATCTGGATTGGAACAAATAACGGAATAAATATTTTTCATCCTGAAACAGGAACTTTTACCTATATGGTTCACGATCCGAAGAATCCCAATTCATTGTCAGGAAATCTGATACGCGATATTTTCATTGATTCGGAGGGAATTATCTGGATATCCACCTTCGGGCAGGGACTGAACAGATACGACCCTGTTACGAAAAAATTCAAAGTTTACCGCAGCCTCCCCGAAGATCAACACTCTCTGAGCTGTGATTACGTCTGGAAAGTTTATGAAGACCGTTTTGGGGTTTTATGGGTCGGAACCGACTGCGGGCTGAATGTGTTGGATCGAAAAACCGGAAAATTTAAACATTATCATTACAGCAGCAGCCATATTCACAGTATTTCAAGCAATTCTATTTTTTCCATTTATGAAGACAGTAAAGGGCAATTGTGGTTTTCGACCTACAACGGCTTGAATCTTTACCATCGCCAAACAGATAATTTTTCTGCCTTAAGCCATATTTCCGGCCAGAACAGCCTGTCAGTCAGCAGTGTTTTTTCTGTTTTTGAAGACAGCAAAGGAATACTCTGGATAGGAACTTTCGGTGGAGGCTTAAACCGCTACGACCCTGTAACTAAAAAATTCAGGCATTATACTGAAAAAAACGGACTGGCCAACAACATTGTGTACCGGATACTCGAAGATTCAAAAGGATATCTGTGGATGAGCACTAATCATGGCATTACCCGTTTTGACCCCAAAAATGAAAGTTTTGTTAACTATGACGTTAAAGATGGGGTTCAGGGCTATGAATTTAACCATAATGCGGCCCTGATGGACTCACGCGGATATATTTACTTTGGCGGGATGAACGGTTTCAACCGTTTTTTGCCGGAAAACATCCACCTCAACAAAAATATTCCTTCCACGGTAGTTACAGGTTTCTGGGTTTTTGATACGAAAAGATTTTCATACCTGAATAACCTCGACACCATCATCCTGAAATACAATGAGAATTTTTTCACCATTGAGTTCTCTGCACTTGATTTTACCAATCCGGCTAAAAACAAGTACCTTTATCGCCTTAAAAATTTTAAAAACAGCTGGACACCCGCCACTGCCGACAAACGCTGGACTTCCTTTACCAATGTGCCCCCCGGAACATATTTCTTTACAATCATAGCCTCTAATAATGACGGGATATGGAACAATACAGGCACTACCCTTTGCATCATCATCAGGCCTCCGTTCTGGAAAACATGGTGGTTTTATGCTATATTGATTCTCATATCATTACTCATCGTTTATCTGATCTTTACCTATTATATTTTCAGGATAAAAACGAAACACGACCTCGAGAAAAAGATGCTCACCATTGAAAAAGAATACATTGAAGCCCAGCAAAAAGCCCTGCGTTACCAGATGAACCCTCATTTTATCTTTAACTCTCTTAACTCCATACAGAATTTTATTTTGCAGAAAAATGAAGAAACAGCTCATATTTACCTGACAAACTTTTCATCACTGATCAGAAAAATCCTTGAAAATTCCAAACATGAAACCATCAGCCTTGATGAAGAAATAGAAACCATACGCCTGTATCTGGAGCTTGAAAGCCTGAGATTTTCAGATAAATTTGAATATCAGATTATTATCAGCAAAGATATAAAAAGTGCCAACCTGTCAATTCCTCCCATGCTCATACAGCCTTACCTTGAAAACGCCATCTGGCACGGGCTGATTCCCAAAGAAGGACATGGCAAAATCATGATTGAATTTAAACTTCATACACGCCATACTTTATTGATTTCCATCACCGATAACGGCATAGGGCGTGAAAAATCAGCAGAAATTTCAGCACGCAGAAAGCAGCATAAACCCACAGGAATGCGTAATATTGAAGAGCGTCTGGAATTGATGAACAGGCTGAATAAAACCAATATGCGGGTCGTCATTAAAGATTTAAAGGATGAAAACGGACAGCCTTCGGGAACCCGGGTGGATATTTACGTGAGTTATCATAAAAATGAAACATTTTCAATCAATTAGTTATGGAAGAAAAAATACGTTCAGTCATCGTGGAAGATGAAAAAAACAGCATGATGGCACTGCAAACATTGCTGGAAAAATATTGTCCGCAGGTAGAAGTGGCAGGTGTTGCGGCAAACGTTCGCGAAGGCATACAGGTCATTAACGACATTCAGCCCGACCTCGTTTTTCTCGATATTGCAATGCCTGATGGTGACGGTTTCGAAATCCTCGAAAAAGTTGAATACAAATTCTTTGATGTCATATTTACAACCGCCTACGACCAGTTTGCCCTCAAAGCATTTGAGTTCTCAGCTTTGCACTATTTACTTAAACCAATCAATTTCAGGGATTTACAGGAGGCTGTGGGCAGGGTCAAAAAAATAAGCACCGAAGATGAGTATAATACCCGGCTGAAAGTATTGCAGGAAAATATGTCGGATCAGCAGACCAAAATAATCCTTCCCACACTTGAAGGCCTCCATGTTATTGATATTGATTCAATTGTCCGCTGTGAATCGGATAATAATTACACCATCTTCCACCTGCTGAACAAAAGCCGCCTTGTGGTTTCAAAAAGCCTGAATAACTTTGAAAAACTTTTGGCCGATAAAAATTTTGTCCGCATCCATTCACGGCACCTGATCAATATGAAATACCTGAAGAAGTATGTAAAAGGACGAGGAGGTTATGTAGTTCTTGAAGATGGTTCGCAGGCTGATGTCTCCACTTCGCGGGTAAAAGACTTCATGAACAACCTCAAAAAAGTGGCTAAATTTTTAGGTGGAAACTGATTTTCATTGACTTAACACTTCAACTTACTGATAATTAAAAACCTTTCTATCCGCCAAACCCTGAACTCATAAGAGTTTACAGCCATTTTTACCGGCAGGAATTTTATTTATTTTTAGTCTAAATTAATTATATGGAATAAAAATTGTAATACTCCCAGCGAAGAACCGGAATTCATGAGGGAATTAAGCAATCTTTTATCAAAAACTCATCTAAAAGCTCCTCCCGAAAAAAACTTGCAAAGAGGTAAGCATGTTTTTTAAATTTGACCATCAATTATTGAGCAAAGAATGAACAAAGAATTTTTACATAAATTGCTTAAATACTTTAACTTAAGGAATACAGGTTATTTGTGGTTAAAAACTATAATTTTGCTTCTGTTTGTGCTGTTTGAAGGAAAAGCCATTGCTCAGCAGGGCAATGTTTGGACCTTTGGATATCACACCGGAATTGATTTCAATACCAATCCGCCTGTTGTTCTCAAATCTTTACCTTCCATTCAGCAACCGAATTCAAGTGCAAGTATTTGCGACAGTTTTGGCCGGCTGTTACTTTATTCAGATGGTTTTAATGTTTACAATGAAAAAAATCAACTTATTACTAATGGTAATGGTTTGAAAGGCAGTGAGTTATCCAATCAGGGGGTTTTAATTGTACCCTCATCTGTCCAACAGGGGAAATTTATTATTCTGACACTGGCAGACAACAGCAAGTCGAAACAGGGACTTTTCTACAGCATTGCTGACATAAACAGCCAGTCGCTGACAGGTAAAAATATCTTACTGGCTGAAGGTACTTTTCTGAATATCACTGTCATTCCTCATATCAACGGAAAAAATCAGTGGATCATTGCCAAAAAATACCCTGATACCTTTTTTGTGTTTCAGATGGTGAACGATAATTTCTCAAAACCTGTAAAAATTTATTTTTCCAAACCATCGGTTTACCGGCCTGAAAAAATATATCACAGCTATCTGACCCCTTCATTTGACGGGAATTTACTGGTAGAAAGCTGTTATTTTACCCGAAGCAACACCGTCAGAAATGCAAATTATGCCAGTTATGTGTTTTTTTACAGTTTTGATCCGGCCACAGGTCAACTTGCCAACCGGCAGATTATTTTTGTTTCTACTGATAAAGACAATGGTTATCCGAAACACCAGTACAATCAGGCAGCTTTCTCGCCAAATGATTCCATGATTTACATTACCGATATTGCAATCTATCCGAGAAGTGCCCCATTAATTCAGTTGAACCGCTATACTAAAGAATTTCAGGAAATTACAAGCGGTGTGAAAGACGAAGCACTCACAGCCATCAAAACAGGACCTGACGGAAAAATATACCTGACTTATCTGAACAGGCCTTATCTGGCTGTCATCAGATTTCCGAATAAAAAAGGAAATGAATGCAGGTTCAGCGACAACTACATGAAAATCAATCTGAATATTTTCACCTGGTTATCATTTCCCAACAATTATTTCAAGCCTACTCAGGTGGGTTTTGAATATCAGTTGCGTTGTGATTCTACGGTTGTCCTGAAAAGTAAAAGTGATTCAGCATTTTTCTCAAAATATGTCTGGATATTCCCAAACGGAGACTCAGCCATTGGTAAAACTTGTGTGTACAAATTTGGCAAATCGGGTTGGCATAGCATAAAACTCAGAGCAGAAACATCTTATGGCTACCGTCAAATCTATACTGAAAGCATTTTATTGAGCAATAAACCCGTTGCCGACTTTGGGTTTGATTCCAATATTGCCTGCCAGTGGAATGAATTCAGGTTTAAAGACCTTTCCAAAGCGGAATTGCTGAAATCAAAAGATGCTGAAAAATGGACATGGTATTTTGGTGACGGGCATGTTTCGGCTGAAAAAAATCCGGTACATGTCTATACACATCCCGGGAAGTACAACATCACCCTGATTTATGACAATGGTTTTTGTAAAGATACCATACGTAAAGACAGTGTTATCACCATCATAGAGGCAGCAAAACCAGGATTTACGATGAGCCATACTGAATTCTGTGCTCCCTATCTCCTGAAAATCGAGGATGAAACGCGGGGAATTGTGTATAGATATTTCTATGAATTCGGAGACGGCAGCAGCGATACCCAGTCTTCCCCATCCCATTTCTATCCCAATCCCGGTGTATATGCTATCGACCAGTATCTGACTTCTCCCAACGGATGTGTAACACATGCAAAAAAACAACTCAAACTGATTCAGGGGTTTTCAGGGACAGAAAAAACCCGTATGCTTACCACAAATGTTATTGATAATCAATCCATTGAGATTAAATGGAATAAGCTCCCCCACTCCGCATCTTACCGTCTGCTGCGCACTGCCGATGGTGTAAATTACCTTCAGATTGCAGAGACTCAATCGACCAATTTTACTGAAAAAAATATCCATCCTGATGAAAACATTTATTATTACAGGGTTATACCCGTTGATGCCTGCGGAAGAAATGCCGATACCTCTGAAAAAATGAATCATCTGAGCCTGAAAGGAGAAAGCAGCAGCATTGATTACAGTATTTTAAGATGGAATGATTTTACAGGCTGGGAAAACGGTGTTCAGGAATATATCCTCGAAGTCAGGAAAGAACGGGGAGAATTTATACCGTTTTCTTCAACAAAACAAACAGAATATCAGGATGATAAATTCTTTGAAGCAGCAGATAATTTAGAAAAATGCTACCGTCTCAGAGCCATAGAACAAAACGGGAACCATCAGGAAAGCGTCAGCAACGAAATTTGTCTGAAATACGAAACCTTTATTTATGTCCCCAATGCTTTTTCTCCCAACGGAGATGGAATAAACGACAGCTTTACAGTGGTCGGTATGTGCATTAAAAACCTGCAGATGATAGTTATGAACTACTGGGGCGAAGTCATTTTTTCATCAGAAAAGGAAAAACCCTATTGGGACGGAACATTTAAAGGTGAAAAAGTTGCTGAAGGTCCCTATGTTTTCCGTATTCAGGCTGAAACAGCCAAAGGTGAAATCCTGAGTTTTGAAGGAACTGTTCAGCTTATCCGCTGATTATCTGACAATAATCTTTGAACTACAAAAAGTCGAATTTGTTTTCATTCGGAGCAAATATGTCCCGGGTTTTAAATCGTTGAAATAAATATGATTGTTACCAGCCTGCCGGCTGTTTTCATAAAGATTTCCTGACATGTCAAACAATTGATATTCAAGCATTTCAGATTCCTCATTCCAGACAGAAATGCCATTCCCTTCCTGATGAACAACAAGCTGACATGAATACGGTTTTAATTCGGCAAGAGCATCCACCACACGAAGATTAACACTGAAATTCCAGTCGTCAGGGGCTGCATCATTCCAGATAGATTCAAGAATCACAGCCATGAAAGCATAGGAACTCATTTTCAACTCGTCAATGATATCCTTTGTCTGCGGAGATGGTTCTCCTTCATTTCCCTGAAAATGAGCAATAAGGGTTTCAACAATTGCCGGAGTCAGCCAGGTGGCAATGCTGTCGTTCAGGCTGTAAGGCGGACTCATCAGTTGGGCCTTGATGATGGCAGGGGTTCCGTTTTGAATAAAATCCAGTGCATATTGCTGAAAAGTCTTGTTTCCTGTCGGATAGACGATTTGGTGTATTCTTCTGCCAGACAGATAAAGTATCTGATCGTTTTTCAGTTCAGCAATGCGGTAAGGACATGGATAAGTAATGAGAGAGCCTGTTTGGGCATCAATAATAGCATCAGTTCCGGATTTCATTTCAATGGCATCCATCGCGTGAAAATGACCTGTGAAAATGATTTTTAATCCATTTTTCACAAATTCTGCGGCAATGCTGTCAGAGTTTTCGATGACATAATCGGGAAATGTCAGTTTTTGGCCGCTGAAATGCTGAATCAGGTTGTGGTGCATCATGGCTATTACCTTCTTGTTGTTTTTTTTGGCCTCATAAAGTCTATCCTTGATCCATTGCCGGGTTGCCCAGCTCAGGCTACCCTTTGTTTCGGGATATCCGAGTGTCAGGTTGTTTTTATACTGACAGGCATCGATGGATAAAATCCAGACTCCGTTAACCGGCTCGGCCACATAGCTCAGACTGGCATTGTCGCGGTAAATGGCTTCGTCATAACCAAAATCCTTGTAGATAGTGCTGAATTGAACCGGTGAAACTGTTGAAACCTTTGTGGTAGTAGTATCGTTGTAACTGACTGCATTTGGATTATTAATATCGTGATTACCCGGACAAACAAACACTTTTATTCCATTACTTTCCATATTGCTGAGCATGGCAGCAAGTTTCTGATGTGAGGATTGTTCGCCATCTTTTGTCAGATCGCCTGTAATTAACAGTATATCAAAATTCTGCAATTTTATAGTATCCAGGGCAGCCTGAAGAATGGCTTCGCTTTCGCGCAACATTTTGCGGTCACCGGCAAGATAATCTTCAAAAGCTTTTCCGTCTTTAATTAAAAGTGCCGGATCAAAATAATGAATATCACTCAGGACAGCTATTTTCAACTGTTGGGCATATATACTGGTGGTTATCAGGAAAAAAACGAAGATAATGGCTACTTTTTTCATTCCGGTTTCTTTTGATGAATATACAAATATCGGTATAAAAAGCTTTAGCAGGTGATTATTGATTAAAATCAAACCAGAAAATGATTCCTCCGGAGCTTTGAAAAATCAGCAAACTCATGGTTGATTAGATTTTCCATGCTTGTCAGTTTGTAGTTAATTCAATAAGGCTGAAAAATTGTAAATTTGCCATATAAATAAATCTTTTTTTCTTAAAAAATGAAAGCCGGAAACATGAAGAAACTCTTATTTATTGCTGTGGTGATGCTGACCACACAAAACTTATCCGGTCAGCAGGTAAGTCTTTATGCGGGGACACCCGGAACAGCCGGATTTACCAGTGGCAACGATCTGGCAAATACAAAGTTCAATCAACCTTACGGAATTGCCATCGACACACTGGGGAATATCTATATCAGTGAAATCGGGGGACATACTATCCGCATGATCACAACAACAGGACTGGTTTATGTTCGTGCGGGACAATATCAGGGAGCAGGGTTTTACAATGCAAGCGGAGTAACCTCAAAGTTTAATTCCCCGAGAGGACTGGCAATAGGCCCTTCCAACGAGGTTTATGTAGCTGATTTCAACAACCATGTCATCCGGAAAATATCACCTTTTACCAGCATCGGAAATGCCCAGAATGTAACCGTATTTGCAGGAAAATATACTTCAGGCAGCAGCAATTACACTTCTTACCCCGGTTTTGCAGACGGCAACGCTTCGACAGCACAGTTTAATTACCCAAGCGGACTTGCCTGTGACGATACAGGGAATGTATATGTGGCTGATTACTACAATCATTGCATCAGAAAAATCACTCCTGCCGGAAATGTTAGTACCATTGCCGGACAGCCTACCATCTCAGGTTTTGTGGATGGAAATGCAAAAACAACTGCCAAATTCAATAATCCTTCTGATCTTTTTCTGTCAGGGAGTGTTCTCTATATTGCCGACTATTCCAATTCAAGTATCCGTAAGTTTGATATGAGTACCAACACGGTTACTACCGTTGATTCCAATTTATGGACACCAACTGACCTTGTTTACTGGAATAACGCCCTTCTGGTAACCGATTTACACCGCATTTTTAAGTATTATAATAATTCTCTGTTTACTTATGCAGGAAGTACAAATGTCAGTTCTTCGGGATATACAAACGGATACGGCAATGCTGCCAGATTTTATCATCTGAAGGGGATGGTGCTGAATCCGAAAGATACCTGCCTGTATGCAGCAGACATGGAAAATCATGTTATCCGCAAGATTACTGTATGCCCTAATATTACTCCTTCCATTACCATAACAGGAGATACCGTATTCTGCGATGGCGACAGTGTCGTGTTGACGGGGCCTTCGGGCTATGCCAGATACAAATGGTCAAACGGTGAAAGCAGCAGTAAAATAGTTTTAAAAAATACAGCCACCGTCAGCTTACAGGTGTGGACAGCCGACTCCTGTTCTGGTATCTCAGATCCGGTGAGCGTTACCAAAAAGAAACGGCCAACATCTTATTTCTTTATTGATTCAACCTATTGCAATGGTATCAGCGATACAGTGATTTACTACGGAAACGGAATTTCGGCAGCCAGTTATGTATGGGACTTCGATTCAGCTACCATTGTCTCAGGTAGCGGTCAGGGTCCATATATCATTAACTGGAACAAGACAGGAAGTAAAACGGTATCGTTACAGGTAACTGAAAATGGATGTACGTCAGCAAAAACGGTTAAAACAGTCAAGGTTTATGATATACCGGTCGCATCTTTTTCGGTCAAAACCCAGGCGTGCCTGAAAACCAATGACACTGTTACTTTTACCGGAACAGCCAGTTCATCTGCACAATATTACTGGAATTTTGACGGAGCTACTATCATGTCAGGGAGCGGGAAAGGGCCATACGTGGTAAAATGGTTCACCACCGGTCAAAAGAATGTTACCCTGATGATAAAAGATCATAATTGTACATCAGGTCAGGCAAAAGTAACAGTAAACGTGAACAATCCGCCAACAGCCGCTTTCAGCAACAAAAGCACCATCTGTGAAGGACTTGAAGACACGGTTAAATTTACCGGAAGTGCCGGCACAGGAGCCAGCTATCAGTGGAATTTCGGGAGTGCCACGGTAGTTTCAGGAAGCGGAGCAGGCCCCTATATCATCAAATGGTCAGGTACAGGCAATAAAAGCATCAGCCTGACGGTTGAAGAAAACGGATGCCTCTCGACACCCGCATCAGCAAATATTAACGTTTTAAAAACCCCAACTCCTGATTTTAGTCTTAAAAAGGAAGTTTGTACCGACCAGATGGACACAGTAACCTATACGGGAAATGCAGGTGCTCTGGCTTTCTACAACTGGGACTTTGGAACAGCCTATATCGTTTCAGGAGCCACAAAAGGGCCTTTTGTGATTTACTGGTCGTCACCCGGACAAAAACAGGTTTCGCTACAGGTTGATGAAAATGGTTGTTATTCCCCCATCAAATTAGAAACTGTGGAGGTCAGTGATGCCCCTGTGGCCATGTTCAATATGAAAACGTCTGTGTGTGAACAAGAAGTAGTTACCGTTACGTTTAACGGGACAGCCGGAACCGATGCCGTTTATCAATGGGATTTTGCAGGAGCCGAGATAGTGTCGGGCAGCGGAAAAGGGCCTTATCAAATCAAATGGAACAGCAACGGCACAAAAAAAGTAAGCCTGACGGTAAAGGAAAAATCATGTAATTCCCTCCCCTATTCATTGAATATCACTGTAAAAAAGAAGCCGACAAGTACCTTTACCCTTGCCCAGGAAGTTTGTGAAGGAAAACCGGCCAATATTACCTATACAGGTAATGGCATTGCGTCTGCCAATTTTGTATGGGCATTTGACGGAGCCACTGTACAATCCGGTAGTGGCATTGGCCCCTATCAGCTCTACTGGACAAACCCCGGACAAAAAACAGTCAGCCTTCAGGTGAATGAAAACGGTTGTTTTTCAGAGACTACCACACATCAGATCATAGTCAATCCCAAACCACCTGTTCCTACTATTTCGAGAATTAAAGACACCCTGATATCCAGCAGCGACAGCAACAACCAATGGTATAAATCAACCGGAATCATTGCAGGAGCAACAGACAAAAAATTTGTTCCACCCGGTGATGGTATTTACTATGTTGTCGTGACCAGCAGTAAAGGATGTAGCTCACAATCAGCAAACTATAATTTCATTAAATCATCTGTAACTGAATCCAAGCAACCTTCTGTCAGCATTTATCCCAATCCTACAAATGGAAAAATTTATATCGAAATAGCCGACATTTCTGATAAAGACTACGAAATCAATGTTTTAACAGTTACCGGACAAGTAATTGACAAAATCAAACCGACCTCAGGTATCAGTGAGCTAAATCTTGATGGCAACAGGCATGGATTGTATATTTTACAGATAAAAAGCAATGACACCATTCAATACTTTTCGGTTATAAAGAACGAAAATTATTAATTTTAACAGTAATTAAACAAAGAAGTATGAAAAAGATTGCAATAGTTTTAGCCGGATGTGGCGTATATGACGGGGCAGAAATTCATGAAGCCGTCATGACCATGCTTGCTGTAAAAAAAGCAGGAGCTGTTTACGATATATTTGCTCCCGATGTTGAGCAGGCACATGTCATTAACCACCTCAACGGAGAAGTTATGAATGAAAAGCGAAATGTGTTGGTGGAAGCAGCACGGATAGCCCGCGGAAAAATTCAGCCATTATCTTCCTTTTCAGGGAAAAACTATGATGCTATTATATTCCCGGGTGGTTTTGGTGTGGCTAAGAACCTGTGCACTTTTGCTTTTGATGGGGTCGATATGAAGGTCAATCCTGAAGTGGAAAAGGTCATCAAAGAGATGCTGGAGTTGAACAAACCTATCGGGGCATTGTGTATTTCACCAGTCATGCTTGCAAAAATCATCGGTAACGGAGTCGAACTAACCATCGGCAACGATAAAGGTACCATTCAGGCCATAAAAAGTCTTGGCGGGGAACATAAAATTACCGACCACGGAGAAATTGTTTTTGACAGAAAATATAAGGTGGTTACCACTCCATGCTATATGCTGGATGCTGGCATCGAACAGATTGCTGAAGGAGCTGAAAATCTGGTCAATAAAATATTAGAGCTAACTGATTGATCACCTGATCCGGAGTAGCCGTCTGACGTTATTGCCAATTCTGCCCAGACGGTCAATATTGTCCTGAATCGGGTCAAGGCCGATATCTTCTTCGGGAAGTATAATGCTGGAAATCATATCGGGGAATTGCTTGGGATAGGCAATGATGACATTCATGTCAGGAAAATCCTGATCGATCAGATGAGGAAGCAAATCATGCTCCGGGCGGTGAGAAACACAACCTTTTCTCGAAAGCATGATCAACACAAGAGACTGGTTGTCAATGGTATTAAAAATATCTCTGAATTTCTCGCTATAGGGAGAATAGGTAAAAACAGGATTGGAGAAATTACTTGTAATTTCCTGATTTTTCCGTAATAAATTCAGTGTTCTGTTATCGCTGTAGAATACCGGAGAATCAGGAATCTGACGGGCAAGAGACAAGAATTTTTTAAAAAGGCTTTCGAAACCCGGTTCAAATGAAAAATTGGTTGGAATCAGCCAATGCACCCTGTTGAATTGCATTAAAGGCTTTTCAAACTTGCAGATGATCAACTCTTCATTCACAGAAATTAGCAGATTATCGAGGGTTGTTCCGAAGATTTTACCAAATGTGCCTTTTTTACCGCTCCAACCCATAACAACCGTAGAAATTGTATGCTCTTTAATGGCACGGGATATTCCGTTCGGAACACTCAGGTCGATCTTTGTCCGTATATTGATGGGTATTTCTGCTTCTTTTTGAGGTTCAATAAGTTTCTCCATCATTTTTCTGCTTTCATGCACTTTTTGGTAAGCTTCCTCATCATCATTCACCACCGAAAGCAAATAAATACTTTCAGCAGACAGTTCCCTGTAAATCACTGAGGCTACTTCAATCAAATGATGTACGGTAGAAGGATTTGCGATAGGTACGAGAATACGCGAAGGAATCTCTGCTGTTTCAGGTTCATCTTTCCTGTTGTTCTGAATAACAATATTTTTCCCGGCTCTTTCGGTAATAATTCCTCCCAGGAGACAGGTAATCAGAATGAGCAAAACAGCTGCGTTCAATACAGTTTCATTTACAAAACCAGCTTCAATCCCTATCATGATTACGGCAATGGTAGCTGCAGCATGTGTAGTACTTAAGCCGAAAATCAGATTTCTCTGATTTGCATTAAATTTTGCAAAAAGCTGAATGAAAAAAGCAGCCAGCCATTTTGAAAAAATGCCAAAAACAATAAAAACAACACCGAAGATGATTGTCTGAGTCCCTGAGAAAAAGGCATTTATATTGGTCATCATTCCTATGCTGATCAGAAAAAAAGGAATGAAAAAAGTGTTTCCGAAAAACCTGATGCGGTTACGCAATGCATTATGCATAGGGATAATACGGTTCAAAGCCAGGCCAATCAAGAATGCACCTACAATACCGTCTATATTTGATAGTTCGGCTAACACTGCAGAAAACAGGAGGAAAAACATAACCAGAAGGAAATCGAAACCCCTGTCACTTTCTGTATTTTTAAAAAGCCACCTGGCAGCCTTTGGCAGGAGAAAAAGTACCAGTAAAAGAAACAAGATTAATGAACCAGCAACATATAAAAGTGAAAAATCAGATAAACCCTGATTAAATTCTTTAAAGAGAGCCAAAGATAACAATACCAAAGAATTAGTAATAATAGTACCCCCAACCACAACAGAAACAGAAGGATTATTGATAATACCCATTCTGCTTACAACCGGATAAGCCACAAGGGTATGGGTGGAAAACATAGCAGCCACAAAAAAAGCTGCATAAGTATCGAGCTGAAGAAGAAACACAGATGCTAAAAATCCTATGATAAAAGGTATAATTAAGGTCAATAGGCCGAATAATATACTATTTAAACTGTTTTGCCGGAATTTTTTAATGTCAATTTCAAAACTGGCCAGAAACATCAGATAAAGAATCCCTATTTTCTGAAAAAAGAGGACAATCAGGTTCCTGTCCATCAGGTTTAAAACTTCAGGCCCCACCACAATACCGGAAATAATCAAACCGATAATACCCGGAAGGCTTATTTTCCTGAATAATAAAGGAGCCAGATAGGCAATGACGACAAGGATAAGAAGAACCAGTACAGGATTATCTGTTGGGAAACTGAATTTATCAAAATTCATAACTGGTGAATGAATGTTTCATTTTAGAACAGGTGCAAAGTTACAAACCCATGATTTATATTTCTTATCTTCGCTTTACATTTTACATTGTACTGGTATTATTCAATAAAATCAAAATCATGGAAAAAAAACAAGGAATAATAGCTTTGCTGGCAGTATTGCTGATTTCAGGAAGCTTACAGGCACAAAAAACACTTTTATCAGAAGCAGAAATTGTGTTTTACCTCGGAATGGAGGGGACATCAGGTAAAAATGGTATGGCAGTAGCATATAACCCTGAAAATCAATATTATTATGCAATTATCGGAGGTAATTCATCCTTCCCTGTCGAGGTCTTTGATAAAAATGGCGACCACCTTTATGAAACCAATACCGGTTTCGACAGCAGAGGCCTATGGTATAATATCAAAGAAAAAAGGCTTGAAGGTAAAAGCTATGGAAATGAGATTTATTATTATACGCTCAATTCAGAAGGGTTTCCCGTACGGGTGGATAAAGCTAAGGTTTCATCATTAAAAGATGCAGGTGAACAGAATGTGGCTATCTATGACGAAAAGTCAAATCAAATCATTGTCTTCAATAACGGAAAACTATATTTCTATTCTGCCAAAAACGGAAAGCTGAAAAAGAGTATTCCAATCAGGCGGACAGATGATGAATACAATTATGTTGACAGAAGCTTTGTATGGACAGGAGTAAAAGGAATGGAAGCTGCCTTCTTCAATCTCGACAGCTACAAGCTTGAATTTTACGATATCAAAACAGGGCAAAAATCCGGAGAAATCTATATCCCACTGGATTTTTATCCGGAAAGTCAGTTCAACATCTCTTATGCCAACAACTATTTCTTTGTTTATGATGTGGAATACAAGGAATGGGGATGCTGGAAAATCTGGAGGGAATAATTTATTACAACCATTTTAGCCCCGGAATAATTAGGGTGCTAAATTAACATCGGCAAAAAAATTCCAAAGGTATCATTAATTGAAACCGGCTATCTTTGAACTGGCAAGAATCTCAAATGCTTTTTCCATTTCTTCTTCTGGAACCAAAAGACGGGCTGCACCCAGTTCATCCTTGTAAAAGGAAGTATTCATGATGGTATCCATATCTTCCACTTTTACATGCAAGCCTTCTCTGCATAGTATATCACAGTCCAGTACCGCCTGAAGCGGATTCTGATATAATCCCACCGTCACATATTTCTTTTCCTTTTTCATGCTACATTTTCAGAATAATGATTTCAACCCTTCTGTTCATCTGCCTTTCTTCTTCATTTTCAGGATTTGGATAAATCATTTTCTGACATCCGTATCCCTTCGCAATGATGCGGTCTGGCGAAATACCCTTGTCAACCAGATATTTTTTTATATTCAAAGCTCTTGATTCTGAAAGCTTTGTAATAATATAATCATTTCCGGCACATCCATCAATATGTCCCTGAATTTCAATCTTCATTCCCTGATTTTCGTTCATAAGTTTAAGCAGGTCATTAAGTACGGGCTCTGAGGCAGAAACATACTGAGGAGAATTGGGGTAAAAATAAATGTTGGTGATCTGATAGCTCTTATTTTCTCTGAGCTTTGCCAGAAATATCTCGGTTTTTTCACGTTTGTTGATTAGCTGATAAGGAACGACTTCAATATCCTTAAAGAAATATCCCTGCCTTGAAACAGACAGCCTATAAGTTTCAAAATATTGAATATCAGCAGGTAACGAAATAGAAAATTCTCCGTTTGAAATATCTGCGGTGGCTGATGAAATTTTTTGAGCCCCAGATATATCATAAAAAGTGATCTCTGCCTGTAGCGGTTGCCTTGTTTCCAAATCCATCACTTTACCCCGAATGGATTTAGGCGACAGAGATTTACCCCTATCATCAAGATAGTCAAAAATGATATAATGCCCCTCACCTTTCTCATAGACATTATCCAATACAAGATAAAACAAATCACCTTTATTGACCTTGAGAGCTTTCGAGTAGGAATCTCCGGGTCCTGCCCTGACAAACTCCTGTGAAGCCTGCAAAGACAAGCCGGTTTTTCCAGCGTTCTGACCTCCTGTGCGGGCTATATTTGTCCTGACCGGAACAGCTTTTTTCTGAAAAATGTCGTTGCAGAAATTGTCGCCTGCCTTAAATAGAAGAAAATCATAATCATCCGCTGGTTGAAGCGGAAAAATGTCAAACACCAGCCAGGCTGTTTGCAGTGCCCTGAATTTATACCATACCGTATGATGCTCTTTTTCAAAGAAATACAAGCTCCCGACAGGATTATCCTTAAATTCCATGATTTTTCCATAGCCATGAGGTGAAGTGGTCGGGCCAACAATATTGGATGTAGAAATGGACATGGCTGAAACACAATCTGAAAAGTTTGAAATATCGAGTCTGGCAATGCTGCTATCCTGTCCGTAAGCAATGAGTATCTTTATCATAAAACTCATCACTAGCAATATTTTAGCACCAGAAGGCATTGAATTTCTCAGATCAAAGCTTTAATAAAATGAAAAGCAATAAAAGCAGAAACTCCGAGTTTCATGACCACACCAGCCAGAAAACCAACAAACGAACCGAATCCGGAACGTAATGCCTCCTTTGAGTTTTTACCGGCTATTAATTCGCCCGCAACAGCACCGAGAAAGGGGCAGAGAATAATACCGAAAGGGCCTAAAAACAGGCCTGCGAAAAGACCGATAGTGCTTCCCCTGACACCTGCCTTGCTGCCGCCAAATTTTTTAGTACCCCATACAGGCACAAGATAATCCAAAACAGTAACAATAGCCACCATCACCCCTGCAATAATCAGAAACCTGACAGAATAAGGGTGAGATGAAGTAAATTGCAACAAAATCAGTGAAATATAACTCAACCAGGGGCCGGGCAAAACAGGTAAAATACAGCCTGCTATTCCCACTGCCAGCACAATGGCACCTAAAACTATTAAAACAGTATCCATAATTTAATTTTCATAAACAATAAATGCCCCATGCAGTTTTTCAACCTCCATCACGGGATTTCCCTTAATTAACAACCTTGCATTGTTTTTTATTTTGCCTGTTATTTGTTTTTTTACAGAAACCCTTGCTTCCGATTCCTGTCGCAGCAATAAATCAAGACTATCTGAAGTTAAGGCAAAAGCATCTGTTTTGCAAATTCCTGAAGCTTTTATGCTTGTAAAACCGGATTGTCCGGCCAGTTTACAAAAAGACCGGCCACGTAAAATCACTTTCAGATCTTTTGTCTTCAGCATTAAATCTGTTTTTCCTAAATCATTAATAGTTAGTTCAATTTTATTCGCGCCAATGGTGTCGTCACTGTAAACCCATGCCTGACCATTCAGATAAAGCTTTTTTAGTGAATTGAAATTAATATCAATATTCAGTTCTGTAAAAGGCAGATATTGTCTGTTGCTATAAATAATTAATTGTCTGTTTCTGACCCTGGATTTGACATAATCCAGTAAATTGTCATCCGTTTCAACGTGAATTTCATGATTTTCTGAAGGTATCAGCCTGACATTTGCGGGAAGGTTGATGATGATGGAATTAAACTCAGTACAAGGCCTTTTTTGCATAACCAGTAAACCTGAAGGTTGAATTGTTTCATTCCGGCAAGCTGTTAAAAACAGTATGAAAAGAATAGCAACAGAATGCCTAAAGTTTAAAATTTTCATGAATCAGGCAAGGAAATTTGCCCGTAAAGCTAATTATTTCCTTTGAATGCTTACAAATTTACTTTTCTGACAACAGGTTTTCCATCAATAATCAGCCTGACAATGAATACTCCTTTTTTACCGTCTGTCGGAATACCTATTTGGTGGACACCATCGAAGAATGTTTCTGAAGCAATTTTTTGGGTTGTTTTTGCCGAAACATTAACAAGCTCAACACCGATAACTGCAGGTTTTTCGAGAGTAAAGTCAAGTATAATCTCATCTTTGGCAGGTGAGGCATAGACATTGACATGATAGTCTTCAGAACTAAGGTTTTCTTTCACTGAAACGGTTGAAACCGGAATAAAATCAATAGTTCCTTTATTCATATTCGGAACGGCCAGCAGGTCTTTTTCCGGAACAAATAAAATATCGGCAGGCCCGTCATGTCCCGTTGAAAATTCTTTTTCCCAGTCGAAATTACTATTGTAGCGGTATATTTTATTTGTGCCCCATGAAGAGATATAATAATTTCCGTTTTTATCAACTGCAATACCATCCAGCAGATCGAGCGTAGTATTTTTGATAGTGGAAACCGCTTTTGTTGTCAGGTTGATGGCCTGAATGGGCGAGTCATCGATGAATGAAACCAGCACCAGACGGTTATTGGCTTTGTCGAAATACATGCCATTGGGGGCATCGATTCCGGCTGTTATCCATGCATAACCGACAGTATCAGCAATTTCAAACTTGAAAATCTGGTTCAGTACATCATCCGACATGTAAAGGTTGCCTTTGTCGTCAGCAACTATGTCATTTAATCCCTGAGCACCGGGAATAATAGTGTCAATTACCAATTGATCAGTCGTAAGATCGAAGCCAAGTACCTTCCCCAAATCATTCACAAACAGTATATTCCCAACAATGGTTGCACCTCTCGGGAAAAACAATCCCTGTTCGTGCAATATGGTTTTAGTGCCGTTTGAGGCAATAGCAATGATAGCAGGCCCGCCCGGATCACTGACTATGTACCTGTCTTTTACTTTGTCGTAAACAATACTTTCCGGATTCGTGATTTTTTGTCCGAAAGCAAGCTGGCTTAAGTGACTTAAAATTAAGAAAAGGGTAATAATTCTGTATTTCATCTTATTCGGTTGAAATTATTTGTTTGCAATTATCGTAGAAAATAATTTAACACAAAAACTTTGTTAATTTATTTTGGCGTACATACCAGATGATAGGATGTAGTCGAGTTAACCGGGACAATGACATCCCCCAAACCCTCATACTGCTGACCGCCTGTTTCAAAATTAGCTTTCAGGTAATAACGCTGAAAAGTCAGATAGTTAAATACAGCTCCATCTACCTGGGGATTGTCCGTGGAGGTCTGCGAAACCATTAGATGAGTGCCAGCATTTCTGTCGGCCTCCGATTTATACAGATAAACATTGACTCCTCCCATATAAACTCCCGATGGCAGGTCTTTTCTGACAAATACCTTCAGGTTGCCGGTTGGCATTTTGGTACATTGAAGCTCAAAGAACTTGTCTTCTCCTGCCGCAATGCTAACATCTGCGTTTCCTTCATATTTTCCTTGCCCGTCTGAAAAAATGGCTTTCAGATAATAGGTTTGAGGAGGTAAGTTGGTAAAAACAGCTCCGTTCTGCTCAGGACTGACAGGTCCGGTAACACCATCCAGATAGGCATTGTCAACATCTCTGTCGGCTGCTGAAAGATAAAGTTTAACAGTTACATTCGGCCAGTATTTTCCATCTGCTTTAACGACCACTGTCAGTTTTCCAGGCCCTGTATCTTCGCAGGAAATCCCGAAAAACATCAGCAACGCAGCAAAAAGCAAGAATAAAACGTTGAATTTCTTCATATTAAATCACTTTTTATTTGACACACAATACATTAATGACTTTTTTCTGTCCCGGGATAATGAAAGTTTCGGCTACACCCATCCATAGCTCACTGTTTTTGGTAAAATACGCTTTCAGGTAATATTTCTGATAAAGCAAACCTTCAAACAATGCCCCGTTTTTATCAAAATCAACGGATGGAGTCGTACTGCTTTTGAAAAAATAGCCATTGGCCCGGTCGGTTTCAGAAAGGTACAATTCAACATTGGCATTGGGGACATAGGCCCCCGTCAGCGAATTTTCCCTGACAAAAACCTCAAGGCTCCCGACTGCTGCTTTATTACATTCAAGTGTGTAAACCTCCTGTTTGCCGGCCTGTACGGTGGCTTCCCCTTCTCCGCTGTATTGGTCAGAACCATCCGTAAATTCAGCTTTAATATAATATTTCTGGGGTGGTAAATCCAGAAACAAAGCTCCGTAAACTTCCGGCTGATTTACGGTTGTTTTTGCCGTAGCATAAGCACTGTCGTTTTGTTTGGCTGTCAGAGAGTTATAAATTTTCACCGTAATGTTTCCCCAGTATTTGTTATCAGCTTTGACCAATACCTTCAGCTCGCCAGTTGTTTCTTTATTGCAGGAAAAATTAAGTACTGAAGCAAGGAAGATCAGCGATGAAATTACAATAAATTTTTTCATAACATATTCATTTTTAAACAAATAAGCCATTCCCCGGAAGAGAGAATGGCTTACTCAGTCATTTAAAAACTTTACTGAACACAGGTAACATGATATTGTGTTGTTTTACCTTTAGGGACAAAACATTCACCAACACCTTGCCAGAGGCCATCAGATCCTGTCCAGCTAACACTTATATAATATTTTTGAAACGGAAGACTATTGAAGAAAGCTCCATGGGCAATAGGATCGACCGGATCTGTCGTATTTGCCTGATAAACATTGCCGTTTGTACGGTCTGTTTCGGTAAGAAAAATTTTTACCACCGCATTTCCGAGATATGGTCCGGTAGCTGTCCCTTTTCTGGCAAATACTTCAAGATTGCCATTTTCAGTAGCTCCCAGATTTTTATCCGGTAATTGAATGACAGGATTGTCTTCAACACAGGAATTAATAGTGGCCATCATTAATCCGGTGAGACAGATTATCATCAAAAATCTTAAGTTTTTCATGGCTTTAAAATTTGTTCAAATATACAATATTTACAGGCAAACAGAAAAATATTTTTTCTGCAAACTAATTCACTTTAAACCTGATATCTCCCTGTTCAAAAAAGTTGACTATCTGCCTTGCTGCTGCAATACCGGCATTGATATTAGCTTCTTCGGTCTGAGCTCCCATTTTCTTGGGCGTAAAGTAAACTCTTTTGGCGTATTTTTCAAGCAGGATATCCTTACATTCCGGTTCAATATCCGACATATACCTGAAATCAGCTCTTTCTTCAAAAATTTTCAGCAAACCTTCTTCATCAATGACTTCTTTTCTGGCAGTATTCACCAGATTGGCATTTTCGGGCATTAATTTCAGCAGGTCGTAACCAATAGATTTTTTGGTCTGGGCATTGGCCGGAATATGAAGCGATACATAACTGCAGGAACGGTAAAGTTCTTCCACAGAGCTGACCGGAATTACGCCTTCTTTTTCAAAATCTTCCTTTTTCAGGAAGGGATCGAAAGCATAAATTTTCATGTTGAAGCCTTTGGCAATGGCTGCCACATATTTCCCGACATAGCCAAATGCATGAAGCCCAAGTGTCTTATCACGAAGCTCTGTACCGGATGAACCGTCAAATTTATTGCGTGCCATGTAAATCATCATGCCGATAGCCAGCTCTGCAACAGCATTGCTGTTTTGTCCCGGTGTATTCATGGCAACAATGTTCTTTGACGTACAGGCGGCAAGATCAATATTATCGTAGCCGGCTCCTGCCCTGACAACTATTTTCAGGTTTTTTGCAGCATCCACAACAGCTTTGTCAACAATATCGGAGCGGATAATCAAGGCATCCACTTCTTCAACTGCTTTCAGCAGATCAGCTTGCTCTTTATATTTTTCCAACAAAAGAAGTTCATAACCGGCTTTGTCCAGTACTTCCCTGATACCATCCACTGCAATTTTTGCAAATGGTTTTTCTGTTGCTACCAATACTTTCTTCATAACTTTGATTTTGATTCAGTTAAACAAAATTATGCTTTCATTTTTGCAAATTCCTGCATGCATTCTACCAAAGCAACCACACTTTCGTAGGGCAATGCATTATAGGTAGATGCTCTGAATCCACCAACACTCCTGTGTCCCTTGATGCCAACCATGCCTTTTGATTTGGCAAAATTGAAGAATTCTTCTTCCAAATCTTTGTACTGGTCATTCATGACGAAACAGATATTCATCAAAGAGCGTGAATCTTTTTCAACAGTGCCTTTAAACAAAGGATTTCTGTCAATTTCATCATACAGTAACTTAGCTTTCTTCTGGTTCATTTCCTGCATGACTTTCAAGCCGCCCAATGATTTAAGCCACCTCAGCGTCATCAATGCACCATAAATAGCAAATACAGGGGGAGTATTGAACAAGGATTTGTTGTCAATATGGGTTTTATAATTGAGCATGGTCGGAATAGCTCTTTCTACCTTCCCGATAATATCATTCTTAACAATAACGAAGGTAACACCGGCAGGTGCAAGATTTTTCTGAGCACCACCATAAATGAGACTGTATTTTGAAACATCGACCGGGCGTGAAAAAATATCAGACGACATATCAGCTACCAAAGGAACGGGAGAATCCATATCGGTAAGGATTTCTGTTCCAAAAATGGTATTGTTGGTGGTAATGTGGAAATAATCAACATCTGTTGGAATGGTAAAATTCTTTGGGATGTAAGAAAAGTTTTTGTCTTCTGAAGATGCCACCACCTGAACTTCTCCGAAAAATTTGGCTTCCTTGATGGCTTTCTTTGACCATTCACCCGTGTTGAGATAAGCTGCTTTTTTGTTTAACAGGTTAAAAGGTACCATGCAAAACTGGAGGCTGGCTCCTCCACCCAGAAACAAAACAGAATAACCGTCAGGAATATTTAACAGCTCTTTGAAAAGTGCCATGGCTTCATCATTGATGGCTTCAAATTCTTTACTTCTGTGAGAAATCTCAAGGATAGACATGCCAATATTTTCGTATTCCAGCGAAGCTTTCGAAAGTGCTTCGAGTGTCATAACCGGTAATATTGACGGACCAGCATTAAAATTATGTTTTCTGTTCATAGACTTTTTTTTTAAGGTTCTGATAAAAAGCTTATTTTTGCTTTAAAATTAAACAAGATTATTTTTAAAACGAGGGCAAGATACAACCAAATATGAAATTTGAAACACTGCTATATCTTTTTTTCATCATCCTGACCATTATTGTTCCTTTATTCAGGAAAAAGAAAAATGTTCCTGCCAAAAGCCCTGCCGGTCAGCCACCCAGGGAAGATGATTTTTTCAAGTCCCTCGAAAAAAAACTGAATGAGTGGGCAGAACAGACACCTGTGGAGGAATTTCCGGCAGAAGAAGAAATCGTTGAAGAAACGATAATTGCAACAGAAAAAGCTCCGGTTTACGAAAATTATGAGGCAAAAATTGACGCCTACGACAACCAACCGGCAGAAATCTTTTCCTATGATAACCAATACAATACAGATAAGTTAAGCATGATTGAATCCAGCATGCTTGCCGATCACAAATCAGCCGAAGAAGCCGCTTATGCCAAACATCAGGAAGAGGGTGAACATGTTCATTTTCGATTTAATGCTATTGAAGCGGTGATTTATTCTGAAATTTTAAAAAGGCCTGAATATTAGCCAATTTAATCAACAAATTTCAGCTCATTTAATTTTATTCCTTAAAATTGCCCCTCAAACAAATTGAAGTTTAAAACTAAAAGAAAATATTATGGCAGTCATTAAACCATTCAGAGCAATCAGACCTAAAGCAGCGCTTGCGTCACGTGTGGCAGCAAAACCTTACGATGTATTAAATTCGGAAGAAGCCCGTGAAGAAGCAAAAGGAAATCCATATTCTTTCTATCATATTGCCAAGGCAGAAATTGACCTCGAACCAGGCATTGATATTCATACAGATCCGGTGTATCAGAAAGGACGTGAGAATTTTTACAGGATGATTGAAGAAGGAATACTTTTTCAGGACAAGACAGAAAATTATTATGTTTACAAGCTGGTCATGGGAAATGTCAGTCAGATTGGGCTGGTTGCCGCTTCAAGTATCCACGACTATTTCAGCAATGTCATTAAAAAACACGAACTCACCCGCCCCGAAAAAGAAATTGACCGCATTATGCATTTCAAGGCAGTCGGAGCACACACCGAACCTGTTTTCCTGACTTATCCGGATGTGCCGGAAATCAATGAATTAATTAATAATGTAGTGGCAACAAATCCTGAATACGACTTTGTAGCCGATGATGGTGTTCATCATACGCTTTGGGTGGTTGATAATCAGGAAACAGTCGAAAAAATTACCCGCCTTTTCGCAGAAAAAGTTCCTCATACATACATTGCAGATGGGCATCACCGTTCTGCTTCTTCGGCTAAAATCGGAAAAGACCTGGCAGAAAACAATCCCAACCATACCGGAAAAGAAGAATACAATTATTTTCTGACCGTAATTTTTCCTGCCAGCCACCTGAGTATCATCGACTACAACAGGGTAGTAAAAGACCTCAACCACCTGTCACAGGAATCTTTTCTTCAGGAGCTTAAAAAAGTGATGAATGTGGAAAAAATGGGAAAATCCATTTATAAACCTCAGGCTATTCATGAATTTGGGATGTATCTGGGCGGAGAATGGTATAAACTGGTAGCAAAAGAAGGCACTTTCGACCCGAAAGATCCTCTTGATGTGCTGGATGTCAATATCCTGCAAAAAAATGTGCTGGATCCGATACTTGGTATTGCCGACCCGCGAACCGATAAGCGTATCGATTTTGTTGGCGGCATCAGAGGTCTTGGTGAACTTGAAAAAAGAGTCAATTCCGGTGAAATGGCTGTTGCTTTCGCTTTGTATCCGGTTACCATTCAGCAATTGATCGATATAGCCGATTCGGGTAAAATTATGCCCCCCAAATCGACATGGTTTGAACCCAAGCTCAGAAGCGGACTTTTTGTTCATAGCCTGACTTAGTCAAAATCTTCATTTCGATTGTATGGATGATTCATTTCGCTGGCTGGCAGAATTGTTTGATGATACGTTTATCATGATAGCAGACGGAGAGGTAAAAGTTGATTACCTCCCGGAAAAAGAACCTGTTGCGGTAGTATCAGAACCTGAACAAAGCTATGAAAACCAGGAAGATGACCTGATTTTTTCAGGGAACAATGCTTCAAAAACCGGCATTATCGTTTGGTATGAAGACCAGGAATGGATAAAACCGAAAGATAAAATCTTTCTCGATAATATTCTGAGTGCGGTAAAGTCATCTGTTGAACGATCCGCATTGTTCAATATAGCCAGAAGCAATCACCGTCATATCCGAGATATTATCACAAAAATGCCTGATAATCATTTTTTTGTATTTGGTTTACCCGAAAGCTATACAATCGGAATGATTTCCGGTCAGGTGGAAATCATTGGCAGGTCAAAGGTCATTATATGTCCGCTTAGCCTGACCGATCTGGTGATGAACAAGGAGGAAAAGCAACAGCTTTGGCAAAAAATGAGACAGGTTTACGGTTTATAATACTATTTTTTCAGGTGCCATTCATGGCCTTCATTGGTCAGGTTTCTGATCCACAACTCATGGTCATTGGCTTTAAGCAATTCCCAGACATTATGATAATCAAGTCTTAAAATATTATTCCCTTCATCCACTTCATAAACCCCTTTAACGACAAGTGTATCAATTGAATATTCATAAGTCAGGTTAGAACGGAATTCAAGGGTATGATAATCATGACTGATCATCAGGTCATTTTTTTCCTTATCAAAAGCGGCTTCCCACGACCATACCCCAACGACATTGATCGGCTTCTGAGGTATCAGTTCACAGGAAGAAACAAATAAAACCGCAAGGAATAACATCAGGAGTTTACTTGAATTCATGTCAGTTTATTTGATTTTGAAATAAATAGCTTTAGAAAAATCGGAGGCTAAGATAAAGAAAAGTTTCAAAAATATATCAGCCATAATAATTAATTGTATAAATACAAGCCACTGAAATACTTTATTTTACAAAAGATAAACTTATTGGAGCCATAGAATTAAATTTGCAGCAGAATTAAAACTGTCATGGGAGGAGGAATAGTAGCAATAACAGGAAGGCCGAATGTAGGGAAATCAACCTTGTTTAACCGCCTGATACAGAAAAGGAAAGCCATCGTTGATGATGTAAGCGGAGTTACCCGCGACAGGATATATGATCTGGCTGAATGGAATGGTCATGAGTTTACCGTCATTGACACCGGAGGATATGTCGAAAATAGCACGGATGTTTTTGAAAAAGAAATAAAAAAACAGGTAGAAATAGCTGTGAATGAGGCATCTGTAGTTTTATTTATGGTAGATGTCAGTGTTGGGATTACAGATCTGGACGAGGTTTTTGCCCGCTTTTTAAGAAAATCAAAGAAAACAGTCCTTCTCGTTGCCAATAAAACAGATAATTTTGATACTATTGCCGAAAGCTATGAGTTTTACAGGCTCGGCTTTGATGAAATTTTTCCGGTTTCATCAGTCAATGGTTCAGGAACAGGAGAACTACTCGACAGAATTGTGGAATTATTAAAATCCGAAAAGCAATTGGTGGAAACACCCGACATCCCAAAATTTGCTGTTGTCGGGAAGCCCAATGTCGGTAAATCAACCTTTATCAATATGTTGCTGGAAGAAGACAGGCATATTGTTTCGGATATTCCCGGTACTACCCGCGACTCCATTCATAGCATTTTCAACAAGTTTGGCTACCACTTCATGCTGATCGACACTGCCGGACTTAGAAAAAAGTCAAGTGTCCGCGATAATATTGAGTTTTATTCTGTGATGCGTGCGGTCAAATCGATAGATGAATGCGATGTGTGCATAGTCATCACCGATATACAGGAAGGGATAAACAGTCAGGATGTAAATATCATTAATCTGGCGGAAAGAAAAAACAAGGGAGTCGTCATACTGGTTAACAAATGGGATTTGGCTGAAAGAACGAACAAATCAGCTGAGAGCATTGTCAAGACAACAAAAGAAAAGCTTGCTCCTTTCAACGATGTTCCGGTGATCATGGTTTCGGCTCTGAATAAAACCAGGTTGATGAAAGCTGTGGAAGCAGCTTTTCATGTCTATCAGAACAAAACAAAGAAAATCTCCACCGCAGAGCTTAACCGTTTCTTTCTGCCCATTATTGAAGAGTTTCATCCACCCAGTGTGAAAGGAAAAATTATCAACATCAAGTATGTAACTCAAATTCCTGCACAATTTCCATTATTTGCATTTTTTGCCAATCACCCGCAATATATTAAAGAAAGCTATAAACGCTTTCTTGAAAATAAACTCAGGGAAGAATATGATTTTACTGGAGTACCAGTCAGAATTGTTTTCCGTAAAAAATAAAAAAGGCTGCCCTCTCAGACAGCCTTAATAAAATATATTTTAACAAATTGTTATTCAAGATAATAGGTATAACCTAAAAACAATCCGATACCTGAATTTTTCACATCCATTTTTGTTCTTCGCGTGGTCATTGAAAAATTGTTACCTGCAATCTGAATCAGACCTGAGCCATCGGGGGTAAAAAGGTATTCGATGTCGTTAAAATAGGTTTTGTCAATAGTCAGTAATCCCATGGTATAACGCATGTCAAGAGTAAGCTTGGCGTGTTCGGAAACTTCAAGGCTAAAACCAGCACCTACGATAATTCCTGCATCAAATGGAGCCAGGTCTTTTGAAGCAGAAGGTTTATTGGTCGGAACATAGGGAATAAACATCTCTTTCGGATAGGTCGAATCCACACTGGTAATGGTGATATTTTGTCCGATAAAAAAGCTGTTGGTATCATATTTTACTTCGGTTCCGGGAGTTGTAATACCTCTTTTGGTGATATCCTGTTTCCATAAAGTTGTCTGGGAAACAGTACCGCCAAAACGGTAACCAAAGTAACCACCGAGAAACAGGTCAAAATCAACACGTCCAATTTTTCTGTCATAAGGCCACACACCGCCTTTGAGCGAAAATGATTTGCGAAGATAGACAGGTACCTCCAGATAATTCATTTTCAGAGTATTATCATATTTTTTCACATCAGCAATGGTAATCTGAACGGTGTCTTGCTCAAAAGCATGTATCGTTTGTTTGTGAGTAAACAACTGATGAACACCTTTGGTCAGGTATAAAAATTCAAACTGAAGTTGAAAATCAGTAGTGAATTTGATTCCCAGATTAGCCCCGAAAGAAGGATTATAGACATAGTTCATTCCACCATACACGTCACTGCCGGTCAGCTTATATCCCGTGTATCCGGCTTTCACACCATAAACCAATTGTGCTGATGCATGCTGAGCAATAACTGCTGAAAGCAACAGCATGAGGAAAATGACTAAAGATTTTCTCATTTGATTATGTTTTTATTACATTAAAAATTGCGTGAATGACGTTTTGAATCTCCCACATGAACCATTGCACAACGGAACCCAAGCGTACATAATTCCTGTGTCTCATCCAGAAATCTCCTGGTTCCCGGATTCTGCCAATAAGCTCTGTCGTCCCAGCTTCCGCCTTTATAGACCCTTGCCTTGTTGTTGACAAGTGAACTTACTTCGAAATTGTACATTTGTTCGCCTTTTTCATAGGTTTCTTCATCCAGATAACCAATATTGTCGGCAACACGGTAATTTCTCCTGTCGATATTTTCATCAAGGGTTACTTCGCGGTAGATGATACGACCCAAACTGTCTTTTTCGAGCAGATAGCCATCTTCATCCTTGGCAGGAACGGTAAATACGTTTCCTCTGAAAGGATTCAGGTCAACAATATCTTCGAGCGACAAGGGACGATAAACATCCATCACCCATTCACTGACATTTCCCGTCATGTTGTAAAGTCCGTAATCATTAGGCCAGTAGGATCGTACTTCGGCTGTATAGGTTGAAGCATCGTTCAACTCACTGGCAGTACCCATCAGGTCACCCCTTCCTCTTCTCATGTTGAGCATGAATTTACCCCTGTGTCGGGTATCCTGTTTTCTGAGTGAATGTCCTGCCCATGCATACTGTCTTCTGGTATTTACGTTTTCAAACAAAGCATCACCAACCTGAGCAAGAGCGGCATATTCCCATTCAGCTTCGGTCGGCAAACGGTAATCGGGAAGCATGATGCCATCTTCAAGGCGAACCCTGCGTTCTTTTTCGTTGGTAGTATAGGCTTTAACTTTCTTTTTTACCAAACCTTCATATTGATTGGCCAGATAGGCTTCGGTATTGAAGTTATCTTCATTAATCTGGTCAGGATTGGGTTTCAGGAAGCCTTCCCGGATCATGATCATTTCGTTGACCCTGTCGGTCCTCCATGCAGCATAACCCGATGCCTGAATCCAGTTGACCCCTACCACCGGATATTCATCAAAATTGGGATGACGGAAATAATAACGTACCATCGGCTCATTGTAGCCCAGTTTTACACGCCACGAGTTGGTATCCGGTAATGCATGTTCATACACTTCAGGATAATCAACAAATACACGGAGAAGCCAGTAGCAATATTCACGGTAATCAATATTTCTGACTTCGGTTTCATCCATGTAAAATGAGGTAACTGTAACTCTTCTCGGGTAAGCATTGTTGTCGAAACGAACATCCTGTTCGACCTGACCCATAGTAAACGTACCTCCCTGGATAAAAACCAGATTTGGACCGGTTTCCTGTCCTTTATAATCATGCTTTTCAAAACCACCCCATTTAACATCATTGTACTTCCATCCCGTGGTTTTTGAACGCTCACCTGCACACGATACCAGTAATACGGCAAGTGACATCATAAAAGCAATTTTAATAAATCTTTTCATGCTTCAATTTTTTAAATTTCAGTATCTTAACGCAAAGGTACTACTAAAATTATTTATACATTTAAAAAGTTGGACAAATTAATTTTCTGTATTTAATCGGTGGCTCGTGTTTGTAGGTTTTAAAGGTAAAAATCAGGGAAATTTCATGGCTGCCGGGAGACCCGAACCTGACAGTTGAGCTTGTAATGTCGAAGCTGTAGGAAAATTTAACCGGATCTTTCCTTAAGCCAACAAGAACCATTAATCCATCTGTGTTTTGCGAAGTTTGTCTGTACCAGACACCTCCGATTAAATAATCCATAATATAGTATGCACCAATATTAGCCTGCCAAAAATGATGCTGCTGCTGGAATAGAATATTTGGGGAGAAAAACTGCTTGGGGTCGCGCCCGGCTTCCATCGGGATCATCATCCCCAGATGAACAGTCGATTTTTGAGGGATATAACTCTCTGAACTTGAATAAAAACTGATGGTAGGGGTAATAATGTGATGCATGGCATAACCAAAATAAAACTTACTGGTATATCCCATGATTCCTGCAGCAAAATCATTGACTAATTTTGTTTTATAAATACCTCCGCCATTGGGCAGTGGCTCTGAGGTGGGTTTCACAAAACCTTTTCTCGGCTCAATCTGATCGTAAAAGGTTAATAAATCGAAGTCGATGGAGAACTGATGAAACTGCGCCTGCAAACCGGCCTTTATCGTAAACTTTCTTGAAACATTTAACTGATAGGCATACATGAAATTCCACATATAATGAGATAATTGCCCGACACCGGCCCTGTCGTACAATACCTGAGCACCTATTCCTCCCATAATGGCATCGTAGTGCCCGTCATAAGACAAACAGTAAGTTACATAGGAGCCTTCAATATTTGGCCACTGATTGCGGTAGTTGGAAATTATCCTGTGTTCGCCTGCTGCGCCAGCCATAGCCGGATTGAGATAAAGCGGATTGGCATAAAACTGTGTAAAGTGAGGATCCTGACCATGTAATTGGTATAATCCTTGAATCAGTAAAACAGCTATGGCAGTAAGCCTTTTCATTTTATCAAGTCAATAATCTTTTTTTGACCGTGCAATTTTAATATTAATTTTTCGTTCTGTGAATAAAAAAATTTTTTATTTATGATTTTTTCCGATCCTTTTTTAAACCACAAACGTAAGTATTCTCTATATATTTTGCTTTTTTTTCTGTTATTTTTTAATCAGCCTGTTTTTGCTCAGGAAAAACTGACACTCGACAGGCAGCTTGATTGGAAAGAAAAAACCATTTACCTCATTGATAACGAACAAATTACGATCTCATCTTTTGATAATGCCAGTATTGATTTTTCATCATTTCCTACCCCTTATTTTCATGAAACATTTTTTGCCGAAACCGGCACCGAATATATCATCTCAGTGAAAAACCTGACCTATGAGCCTGAGCTGCATCAGAATATACACATTCCTGATAAACCTGTTTATTATGTCAACAGTTCTGTTTTTCAAGGAATGAATGCGTATGATGTTGTTGTTTTTCCTTACCACATAAATAGCCAGACCAATCAGGCGGAACGCCTTGTCAGTTTTACCATTGAAATCGACATAAAGAGAATTAATGAGGAATTGTTATCCGGGAAGAAAACCTACAGATCAGTTACACAATCGGTATTGGCAGAAGGCGAATGGTATATGCTAAAAGTAAAGGAATCAGGCATTTACAAGATTGATTATAATTTTCTCAAAAACATGGGAATCGATCCGTCAAAGATTAATCCTAAGAAAATCAGGATTTATGGTTTTGGCGGTGGCATGCTTCCCATGCCCAACAAGGCAGAACGACCGGAAGATCTGATTGAAAATGCCATCTATGTTTCAGGACAGCAAGATAATGTATTCAATCCGGATGACTTTATTTTGTTTTATGGAGAAAGCCCCCATCAATGGTATTATGATTCAACCGGGAAGGTTTTTAAACATTCTTTTCATTATTATTCCGATTATAACTGCTATTTTCTGACCATCTCACAGGATGAAGGGTTAAGAATCAGTGAAATCCCTTCATTGACCGAAACAGCCCAAAAAACCATCAGCGACTATATCTGGCTCGATTTTCATGAAAAAGTGATGCGCACCGAAATTAATGATTATGTAAAATCGGGCAGAGACTGGTTCGGGGAAGAGCTGAAAACAACTTCCACACTATCCGTTTCATTCAATGTCCCTGACATTAACAAAGCCTATCCTGTCAGTTTTATTTCTTATGTTGCCGGACGCTCTTCTTCCAACAGCTCGTTTACTATTAATATTCATGGCAACAACTTTACACAGTACATCAATTCGGTAAATACCGGAGATTATCTGGCCAACTATTGTGCAACGGCTGTCAACAGGTTTTCATTTCTTCCCGTAAAAAATGAACTTGATTTTGTGCTGACCTACAACAAGCCCAACAGCAATGCCATTGGCTGGTTAAATTATATTTCCGTGAATGCACGGGCCAACCTGAAACTTAACAGCGGACAACTCAATATTTACGATACCCTTCCACTGAACAAAGTTTCTGAGCTTAGTATCACGAGCAGCCTGAGCGATTTTTACCTGTGGGATGTAACAACAAAGTGCCTGCCTGCCTCCCGGCAAAAAGTTAAAAACGGAAATATCTTTTCTTTCAGAATAAAACCTGTTGAAAATCATCATTTTATTGCCTGTGCCCCCGGAAGCGAATACACCCCTTTATTTTCCGGAAAAATTGCCAATCAAAACCTTCATAGCATCGCCAATGTAGATATGGTCATTATCTCCTATCCCGAATATCTGCCTCAGGCCAACAAACTGGCCGATTTCAGAAGAAAAAATGATTCTCTGAGTGTTTTTATTACTACTCCGCAACAAATCTACAATGAATTTTCATCTGGCGTTCAGGACATTACAGCCATACGGGATTTTCTGAGACATATTTATAAAAACAACACCCAACCCGAAAAACAGCTGAAATATGTGTTGCTGATCGGTGACGCCTCCTACGACTACCGTGATGTTCTGACCGGAAATACCAACCGCATCCCTACCTTTCAGAGTTTAATCTGCTATAGCCCCATCTCATCCTATGCTTCTGATGATTTCTATGGCTTTTTGGACGATTCCGAAGGAAACTTTGACGACCTTTATGCTTCCATGTATGATAAAATGGACATAGCCATCGGAAGACTCCCTGTATCGACAAAAACTGAAGCTGAAAATGTAGTCAATAAAATTATTCAATATTATTCAACAGCGAGCATGGGAAACTGGAGAAACAATATTCTTTTCGTATCGGATGATGTGGATGACGGAGGATTCAATGCCCATATCGAGCACTCTGAGGTATTGTCAAACTATCTGTCGAACAATGTAAAAAACCTGAATATTAATAAAGTTTACATGGATGCCTATCAGCAGGTATCATCATCAAACGGTCCGAAATATCCGGAAGCCCAGAAAGCTATCAGCGAGCAGGTTGAAAAAGGGAATCTGGTGGTCAATTATATCGGACATGGTGGCGAAGTAGGCTGGGCACACGAAAGAGTACTGGAAATCAGCGACATAAATTCCTGGGAAAATATTGACAAATTGCCTGTATTTGTAACCGCAACCTGTGAATTCAGCCGGTATGACGATCCGGCAAGGGTCTCGGCAGGTGAGTTGGTACTACTGAATCCAAAAGGCGGGGCCGTAGCCTTACTCACCACCTCAAGGGTAGTTTATGTGCAGGCAAATGAAGTATTAACTACGAATTTGTATAAAGACAACTTCTTTGAACGCAAAAACGGGCTGCATAAACGATTAGGAGATATTTTGATTGAAACAAAAAACAAGACAGGATTTTCGGATAACACCAGAAAATTTATTTTACTGGGAGACCCCTCAATGAAACTTGCATATCCTGATTATATCGTAAAAGCATTGTCTGTTCCTGATACTTTCCGCGCTTTGGAGAAAATTAACATTAGCGGACAAGTTGAAGACATTCAGGGTAACCGTCTTGTAAATTTTAACGGAAAAGTAAACACCACTATTTTTGATAAGGCCAGTACCATTAAAACCCTCGATAACGACCATTACAATAAATCTGTGGCATTCAGGCTCATGAACAATGTAATATTTCAGGGAGTTTCGAGTGTTGACAGCGGAATATTCAACTTTACCTTTATTGTTCCGAAAGATATTTCCTATGCCGAAGACTTTGGAAAAATCAGCTTTTACGCAACAAACAATCAGATTGACGGAAGCGGCTATTACGACAATTTTATTGTTGGCGGCACTTCCGATTCCATCTTCAATGACCAGAAAGGACCATCTGTCAGGGTATTTATCGGAGATTCCAACTTTATTTCGGGAGGAATAACAGGTGAAAACCCGCTGCTCTACGTCATAGTTTACGACCCGAGCGGAATTAATACGGTCGGCAACGGGATAGGTCATGAAATTCTGGGTTATCTTGACAATGAAGACCCTATCGTACTGAATCCCTATTACCAGTCAAGACTTAACAGCTATAAGGAAGGGGAGATTTATTACCAGTTAACCAATCTTTCAGAGGGAAAACATACCATGGTAGTAAAAGTATGGGATGTTCATAACAATTCTGCTACAGGAAGTGTTGATTTTGAAGTAGTTAAATCGGATGAACCTGCCATAGAAAATGTATTCACTTATCCCAATCCGTTCAACCAATCGACTATTGTTTCATTTGAACATAATTTGTCGGGACAGGTTTTTGATGTCAAAATTGATATTTTATCAGCACAGGGACAAATCGTAAAAACCATCAGCGGACAATTTTCCGGAGATGCCAGCAGAAATATTTCTGTAGAATGGAATCCAAACAAAGATTTTGGAAAGGCTATCGAAAGCGGGGTTTACTTTATCACCGTTTCACTGACCACCCGTGACGGGAAAAAAGCCGTTGGAAGATGTAAAACAATCTTTTTCAATGGCAATAATTAAAATTTATCATCGTTGTATATCTTTGTCGAATGAATAATCACTCAATAATGAAAAAATTTATCGGTTTTAAGGCATTTTTAATCATCATTGCCTGTCTTTTTACCTATGGAAAAAGTATCGGACAAAATATCATCACCCTTGATGGCAGAAGGAACGTAGTAACAACAGCAGTTCCTTTTCTGATGATTACGCCTGATTCGAGAAGTGGAGCACTGGGAGATGCAGGTGTTGCCCTGACCCCTGATGCCAATTCCATACACTGGAATCCTGCAAAACTTGCATTTGTCGATAATCCGATGGGTTTAAGCCTCTCTTATGTCCCATGGTTAAAGGCACTCGTACCCGATATTAATCTTTCATACCTTTCGATTTACTCCAGAATAGACGAAATGTCGGCTTTCGGGGCATCCTTAAGATATTTTTCACTTGGAGATATTACATTTACCAACGATTTCGGGGAATACATGGGTGATTTCCGCCCTCATGAGCTGGCTCTCGATGGTGCCTATGCACGAAAACTTTCAGAAACTTTTTCGCTGGGACTCGCCCTTCGTTTTATTTATTCAAACCTTGCCAGTAATATTCCCCTCAGCAATGGGACGCAAACACGCCCGGGCATTGCCTTCAGTGGTGATATTTCGACCTACTGGCAGCCAGAACCCATCAAAGTCAGTGGGAAAGACATGGATGTCCGTCTTGGCATGAACATCTCCAACGTTGGCTCAAAAATCACCTATACCGATGAAACCGACAGGGATTTTATCCCCATCAACCTGAAAATCGGCTCCTATTTTAATTATCATATCGATGAATACAATAAATTAGGCTTTGTTTTCGACCTGAACAAACTGCTGGTTCCCACCACCCCCGTTTATATGGTTGATTCTTTCGGAAATCCCATCACCAACCCTAATGATGGAACGCTGGTCATTCACAGGGGGAAAAATCCTGATGTTCCGGTTATTGCCGGTATGGTTCAATCTTTTTATGATGCTCCTGACGGATTCAAGGAAGAACTGAGGGAAATAAACCCCGCTGTTGGTTTTGAATATTGGTACAACAACCAGGTAGCCGGCAGGGTCGGTTATTTCTATGAACATGAAACAAAAGGCAACCGTCAATATGTAACCCTCGGACTTGGCATTAAATATACCGTATTTAACCTTGATGTGTCGTATCTGATCCCAACCAATAATAAATATGCCACACAAACCAGCCCGCTGGAAAACACCGTACGTTTCAGCCTGCAGTTTAACCTGAATAAGAAAAACTAATCCCTATCTGAAAAAGGGGTTAAATTTTTTTTCAAAACCCACTGTCGTTTCATCTCCATGTCCTGAATAAATAATTGTGTTTTCAGGTAAAGTAAAGATTTTCATCATGATACTTTTCAAAATCGTGTCATAATCACCTCCGGGCAGGTCAACCCTGCCAATACTTCCTCTGAAAATCAAATCACCGCAAACAATAAAGCCCTCTTTTTCAGCATACAGGCTGATTCCTCCCCTGGTATGACCGGGCGTATGAAGAACTTTCAGACTCGATTCATCAATTTTTATTTCATCTCCTTCTTCAAGAAATTCTGAAATAACGGGTGTATTCGATTTTGGCATCCCAAACAAAACTGCCTGCTGATCGGCAATCTGAATGTTCAGCATTTCTCCCTGATGTGCACTTAAACCCACCTGAAATGTATCGGCTATAAATCTGTTCCCTGAAATATGGTCAATATGACAATGTGTATTTATCAAACCTATGATTTTCAGCTTATTATCATTTAAAAAGCTGATAAACTGTTTTTCTTCACCGGAATCAGACATTCCGGGATCAATAACAACGGCTTCACCGCTTGTATTATAAACCAAATAAGTATTTTCTCCAAAAGAATTAAAAATGAACTTCTTAACTTTTAACATAATCAGACTGTTATTTTGAAAAAACTAATGATGCTTTGCCCGTATTTTCTTTGCTGATAAAAAAATGCATGCCCGGCAAAATCCAGACCGGTTGAATGTTCAAGTGCAAGTATTCCGTCAGGATGTAAAATTTTCCTTTCAAAAACAAGTTCGGGAATTTTGGAATAATCTGGATACTGGTAGGGAGGATCAGCATAAACAATATCAAACTGATCTTCAATAGTTTGTAAAAATTTAAGTGCATCAGCCCGCACTACCCTTGCCTGACCGGCCTGAAACTCCCTGAATTGTCCGCTGATAAAACGGCAGCACCTGTTATCAATCTCGACTGCAACAACCTTTTTAAAACCCCTCGATATGGCCTCATAACTCATCATTCCCGTCCCTGAAAAAAGATCGAGAAATGTCAGATTTTCAAAGTAATATACGCTGTTCAGGATGTTGAAAAAACTGTCGCGGCTTATGTCCATTGTCGGCCTGACAGGCAGGTTTTTGGGAGGCACTATATGTCTGCCCCTGAATATCCCTGAAACTATACGCATAAAGCAGTCGAAAACAGATTAAAAAATGAATGAAAGGGGAACTTCTCAAAAACCTCATGAAATTTGATTGCTTCAGGTAACCTGTGAGTGAGCGGATATTTTATGTATCTGAAAATCAGCTTGTAAAATTCTGTGTCGGGATAATAATCCCCACTGATTAAAAAATTGTCTGTTGACAGATTAATCTCCAGCCGGCTGCAAACATTCAGTACATGATAAAGTATATCTTCTGCAGCTTTGTATGGAAAAGAATTGGCCAATAGCAGTTCATGTTTCTGATTGAAAACAAGAATATAGATGAACTCCGTTTCCACGTGAAGAATCATGCTTCTGGCTGCAGCCTGACGAATATTACTGACTGAAGAAAGAAAAAAGGGATGAATGGCATGTATGGTAGCTTCAGGTTGGAAGTGTTCAAGAAAACTGACCATGACAGGAGGTACTGAATAAAGGATAAAAGCCTGTAACGGAGGCAAAAAGTCTTTTTTAACTATCTCATTATCATTCATATTGAAGTTCAGTGAAAGAATATTTTTCTCAGTGCCTGCCTCAAAATATGGTTCAGGCACAAGGGTAAACTTTCTGCCAGCCAGAATAGCGATTTTTCTTAACTTCCCAAAAGGTTCCTCAATTTCTTCCAGCCAGTCTTCCGGGGGTGCCTGCCCTTCTTCTAAAAGCCTGACCGTCAGATTATAGAACATTTTCTTTTCAGGCAGATAAAATGTTGAAGCAGTGTATTTTTGATGAAGGTAAATAAAATGAAGAAACTTCTCAGGTGAAATGCGGTAAATCTCAGGATTTTTTATGCTGCATTCACCCGGCATCACTTCCAGTTTCCGGAATAATTAACTTCTGTCATTGATCCGAGAATCAGCACATGCTCGGGATCAAAAGGTTTGGTGTCTGTTACCTGAAAGACATGAACAGGAACACCCCTTTGATTGATCACACCTGCCTTCAGTTCAAATATTCCACCTTTTGTGAATGGAATAAATTTCAGCGAATCGAGGTAATAATTGGCAGGGAAAAGGGTATCCTTTACCGGAATGTAAAAAGTATCTCTCCTGACAACAATTGTTGAATCGTTTGGGTCGCCAATGGTTTTCACAATTCTCATATTTCCTGATTTACAGAAAGAAATCAGGCTGTCCCAGTCGCCACAAAACCTTCCGTTGGCTTCTTTGAAAGCAAACTGAGCTGCTCTGACCAGTTCAAGTCTTTTGATGATTTCGTTTTTCTTGATCTGGTTAACCTGTTTTTCAACGATAGGTTTGCGGATGATTAAAAACAGCCAGATGGCAAGCCCGATAACAACAAGGGTAACTAAAATATTCAGGAAAACTTTCATGACGTTTTATTTTTGCAGGCAAAGGTATAAAATTTCAATTTCAGGTTTTAATTTTCAGGAAAAAAATGTGAATAAAGGTATTTGAAATGAGTAAGACAATAAATTGAATGTCTAATGCATTAACCTACTTTACTTTTTCGTCCGCTGACCAGAAATCGGATCAGCATGATCAGGTGGGCAAATAAATTAGCTGCTGTTCCGTAATGTTTGTTCAGAATAAAAAATCTTTCCTGCATGGCTTTCTTCAGGTGCTTTTTTGATAATCCTGCCTGCATAAATTTTGACAGAATAAAAGGCGTTTTTATCACCTTTTTGCTCTTTTTCAGGCAGCTGATCACCCAGTCAATATCAGCACTTAATCTGTATTTTAAATCAAAAAAAGGTGCTATTTCCCGCCTGACAATAAAACTCTGGTGGCAAACCACCATTCCGTAACGCATCTTTTTCCAGTTCAGTTGCTCCGGTGCATTGTTATGTGTCAGCTTACTTAAAAGCCCGATTTCCTTTCCGTCTCTGTCTATCACAAGGGTATCACTGTACAGGATGTCGGCCTGAGAGAGATACGGTGAGATCTTATCAATCACTTCATTATCAGCAATTTCATCTCCGGCATTGATAAACCAGACAAACCTGCCTTTTGCCATTTTCAAGCCCTTGTTCATGGCATCATACAGCCCTTCATCAGGTTCACTGACCAAAATATCTATTTTTTTCCTGTATTTTTCAAGAATATCAAGGGTTGTATCCGTTGAACCTCCGTCAATAATCAGGTATTCAAAATGATGCCTGTTTTGATGAAGGATGCTTTTTATCGTCCGCTCAATATGTTCCTCTGCGTTGAAAACGACCGTAATGATGGATATTTCAGGTAATTCCCCCTTCATTTTCTACGTTTTAATACGGTTGGTAGCCAGTCGCCAGAGATATTCCGGCAAATGCTTCATTTTAACTTTATAGTTAAATCTGACAAAGGCACGGTATGCATCCTGAGAAATTTTCAATTCAATTTTCTCTAATTTGACCGAATCAGCAAGGTCTGTATCGAAAGCATCCGACCGGTAGGAGTTAACCCCAGACCTGTCGATTCCGGTATTGGCGACCAATGATTTGCCGGGGTGCAGACAAAGGCCATCCATGAGATAAATACTGGCATACCAGCGGATAAACCATGAATTGACATAGCCTTTCATATTCTTTTTCAGCATCCTGACATAATTGACGCTCCGGTTAATATCAAAACGGTATTTTCCTTTTTCGAGCACTTTTGGTAATAGTTCAGCAGCAGAGGGATTAAAATGTTCCCATGCCCTTTTCCAGGTAGCCCAACCCCAGCAGGTCGGTACAGGATAAAAGAATGTTTCCCCGAAATCTCCTTTCAGCCGTGGAATAAATCCTGCAATATGCATTACTTTTTCTTCATTCTCATACAGCAACAACGCTTCATTCATGTATTCCAGAAAACCAGCAGACAATATCAGGTCATCTTCCAGCACTATCACCTTGCCATAACGGCTGATCACATATTCAACACCTGAAATAATTGATTTTGAAAGCCCTTTGTTTTTTTCACTTTCAATAATTTCGACCGACCGGCACCATATTTCGCTGCGAATAATTTTCCTGACTTTTTCAATATTGAGGATTTGCTCAATGCTGAGACCGTGTTTGGGTCCGTCCGCAAAAATAAACAAACGGCTGTCTTTCGCCAGCCGGGCATTTTTCAGACTGTTCAATGTTTTAAGGGTATGTTCGGGTCTGTTGTAAACAAACAGACATATAGGGGCATAATTGTCAGTATTCAGTTTCATCACTAAAAACTGTATTCAATTCCAGCTGAATATTTTATCAGGTCGGGATACGCAACTGATGGTTTAAAAAACGATGAAAATCTTTTCATTAAGATAAAAGATACTTTATCAAATCCAAGGCGAATATACCAATAATTTATCAGTGGTTTATAAAAATCGTAACCGTTATAGGTGGTATGAACCTTAATTCCGTTTGTTTTATCAAGTGTATGATGGTAAAAAGCATATATCCAGCCACTTTTCATACCTACATCGGCAAAAGTACCCAGATATTCCCCGCGTCTTTTATTGAAATTAACCCGAAAATACAGGCTTCCTCTTATTTCATTCACTTCAATCCTTTCATTCAAATGCAATATGGTATCGGGAAAAATTTTCCCTTGTTCCTGAGAAAGATGAAAACTGCTGAAAGGAAATTCAAGCTCGCTGCCCAATGCAAAATACCTGCTCAGTTTAAGTTTGTACCTCAGGTTTAAAGAAAAATAAGTGGACACAAAAGGATTCACCACCGCTCCCGGATTACTTTTCCCAAAATACGATCCGTAAGTAAATAAAAACTGAACATAGTGTTTCTGATTCGGGCCAAAACCTTTATCCCTGCTGAAGTCTTCAACTTCTTCTGAAAAAAGCCTGACCTGGCCGAAAGAAAGAAAGCCAGTCATACTCAATGTGATGATTATCAATATTTTTTTCATCTTAAAACTTGAATTCCCGTGTATAACCTCTGAAATGAACCCGTAAAATATTCCCTTGGTCAAAATCTGATTTATTAAAAGTCAGAACTTCTTTTTCAATTACTTTAACTACGTGATATTCAGTTAAAATACCAGTATTATCTGCTATATGGTAATACAAAAGGTTCATATTTCCCAACCAGTCGGTATAATTGAAATTTCCAGGTCTGACAATAACTTTGAATGAGTTCTCCAAATCAATGGTATCAAAGGTTTTGACTGGTTCCGGCATGCCATAAACAAAATAAGAAGCCTGAGGAACACCATATCCATGAGCATAGTCGAAATAAGGGAAAAGATGACCGGATTCTTCAATTTTATGAAATAACTCCATATTGGTCAGATTCCTGTCCGACTGCCAGGCACAGGCAGCAAATCCTGCCACCAGCGGAGACGAAAAAGAAGTCCCTTCACTGACTGTCAAATCAACATTTCCTGCAGTTTGCACTCTACCATAGGCACAAACATTGGGTTTCAATCTTTTATCGGCTGTAGGGCCTAATGAACTGAAACCGATATGGTAATCTTCATCAGGATCGATTCCTCCGACTGCCAGCACAGAGTCGCCATCTGCCGGGGTAATAATATATTTCCATCGGCTGTCGGCTTCATTTCCGGCAGAATTCACCACCAGGATACCTTTTCGGGCTGCCATATTCGCTGCTTTGACCACCAGGCTGCTTTTCCCATCCATATTTTTGGTGAAATAACGCTGGTAAGTATAGCCCAACGAACTGTTGATAATATCTGCACCATTCTGGTCTGCCCATTCAGCAGCCTCCAGCCACCATTCTTCCTCTGAAAAAGGTTCTCCGCTCACTTCTGTTCTGGCAAGTAAAAACTCTGCCCCTGTTGCAAGTCCTATTTTCAGACCATTATATTTTCCCCCCACACAGGCAAAAGTCTGACGCCCGTGTGAATTGCCTGTGTAAACGTTCTCCTTTTTCTTTGTAAAATCCCATGTTTTAATGATTCTTCCTTCTTCCCTTATTTCTTCAAAGGCTTCATGCTGGTCAACCCCCGGAAATCCGGCATCGAAAATGGCAATACGGATTCCTTTTCCATCCAGCCCGTTTTCCTCAAAATATTGACTTCCCATTCTCCTGACCTGACGCTCCAGTAAGAAAAAATCATCCGGTTCGTATGAAGATTTATTCTCCGTTACCAGCATTGGAACAGGTTCTGATGGTTCGACACCTGAAACAAAAGGTAAAGCTGTAATTTTATCGAGCTGCCTGTCGGAAGAAATATAAACTTTAATAAAGTTAAACCAACGGCTGATACATCCTGTGCTGTCGGCAATCGCCTGAATTTCTGCAAGATATGGCTGAAAAACCGGTTTATCTGTCTCTTCCCATGGAATAGATTGTAGTTCCCTCCTTTCAATAGCTTTTGAATCAAAAAACTGTTCCGGCCTGAAATCAGCATCTCCCTTGTCTTTCAGATAAACTCTGTAAGCTTTTTGAGACAACCCGTGAAAAAAAACCAGATGAATTAAAATTATTAATAGGAATCCATGCTTCATCATCAAATTCTTAATTCTGCAAATATCCATGATTTCTGGGAATAATACGGAGGAATAAAGCATATTCAGGAGGAAATGCAGTTATGCAGTATTCAGCCTTTATCCGCAAAAATGCCAGACCAATATTCGGATGAGGGAATGCCGAAGGTTATTCCAAATTGCTGATTCCCAATCAACTGATGAAATATAAAATGCGTTGGCAAGCATTTCTGTTCATTTAAACTCAACTTCCGTAGCCCCATAGCCATAAGTAAATACATCTGCATCCCTGAAGGCTTTTACGTAATCCTGCTTTTTTAAATAGTCGGTAATCCTGCTTTTTAAACTGCTTACACCTATTCCGTGTATGAATATTATCCGCCTGTATTTAAAAGCATGTGCTTTTTCAAGGGCATTGATAAAATAATTGTACTGATATTCAAATATTTGTGCCCTCGTCATCTTCTGATAATCCTCACAAATTTTTTCTATGTGTAAATCAACAACATCGGGAGGTTTTTCAACCTGAATCCTTTCTTTTGTCCTTTTTTCAGGTAATTCCAGCTTGCTGTCCGAGAATTTAACTTCATTTTTAATGATATAAACCACAGAAGCCTCCTTCCCAATCTCCCTGACATATTCTATCTTTCTCGAAAGCCCTTCTTCAGTAGGTTTTAAGGTAAAAATAACCGGCTTTATTAATTCAGTAATATGGAATTTATATCTGAGCAGGCAAAGTGTAAAATCAGGTAATTTATTGGCGGAAACTTTTTTAAATGTTACCAGCAAAACAAAACCTCCTGCATTCAACTCTCCTTTGGCTGTCAACTTCAGACCTGCGTCTGAAGATTGATACAAGGTAAAAAACAAACCATCTTCCGTATTATTGATCAAAAACAAGCTGTATTGCCGGTTGGTTTCGTCAGGAAGGAAAGCCAGTTTTACAGCCTCTGCCTGATTTACATCTGAGGTATCCTGTTTTTTTTCAATCACCTCATACTTCTCCTCAAGGCTTTGCGGTTTAGTTGCCGTACCAGTAATTTTGATGACCTGTGTTTTTATAACAGGGATAGTCAGTCCATTTTCAAGGGTAACCATCAGCAGGTTTTTATCCACAATAGCCGCAACGACTCCTCTTGTATTGTCGTCAACAAATTCGACTTTATCGCCAGGGTAAAATTCTTCCATATCAGTCAAGTCCTTCAGGAAGGTTCATGATTAAAGTTTTTTCTTCCTCTATAATATTGATAATTAAATCACTATGAAAAGGGATAAGCCGGTCGTTATCAAGTACAAGCAGGTAATGAGCGGGTGTTTTTTCAACTGCTACAACCCTGCCGGTTTCTTCATGATGCTGATTGACAACAAGGTATCCGGTCAATTGTAATTCCTGCCAGCCTTCCTTCAGATAACGCTGAAGATTTTTTTTCTTTAACAGAACCTTCATTCCGCCAAAGGCAGCCGCCTGCTCTTTGGTGGATATTTCTTCGGTTTTGATGAGAATATAACTTTCGCTGTATTCCCTGACTTCAAGAATATGAAAAGGTACTGGTTTATTGTGAACAGCAATAAATATAAAGCCTTTTAAAGGAGAAGATAACCGAAAAACAGGAAGAAAATTGATTCTGAAAATGCCTGAAAATCCATGGGTTTTTGATACAAAACCAACATGTATCAGTTCATCTTCAAACATCCCATTAAAGGTAAACCATGAAATCAGATAAAAATTTTATTCCTGTTCAGGTTCTGCCTGAGGTGCTTCGGACTGTCCGGATTCAAGAGCTTTTCTTCTTTTCTCCTGAATCTTTTTCATCCTGCTCTCATTGATTTTAGCTTCAGCTTCATTTCGTTTCTGAAGTTCTTTCTGTCCTTCAGCTTCAAGCTTTCTGAGTGCTTCAGCATATTTTTCCTGTTTCTGCTTCAGAAACTCAGCATATTTTGCATCAGCTTCTTCCTGTGTGAGGATATTCATGCTCACACCCCTGAGCAAATGCTTTTTGTAAAGGACGCCATGTTTTGATAAAATATTGCGGACTGTTTTTGTGGCCTTTGCCCCCTGATTTAACCAATAAATTGCTCTATCGGTATCAATGCTGACCTCGGCAAGTTTTGGTAAAGGATTATAGAATCCTATTTTTTCGATAAACCTGCCATCCCTGGGAGAGCGGGAATCCGCAACAACAACATAATAATATGGTGCTTTTTTTCTCCCCTTTCTTTGTAAGCGGATTTTAACTGCCATTTAATCTAAAATTTTAATGATTTTATTTTCCTGCAAATTTCGGTGCAATTAATTTGTTTACCAAATTAATTAAAAGGGAATCTTGGAGCCATTTTTCCCTTTAGTGATGAGGTATTCATTTTTTTCATAATTTTCCGCATCTCTTCCAGTTGCTTGACCAACTGATTAACTTCCTGAATGCTTGTTCCGCTTCCTTCAGCAATGCGTTTTCTTCTGACTCCATTTAAAATAGCCGGATTTGCCCTTTCCTTCGGGGTCATCGACAGGATGATGGCTTCCAGATGAACCAGCGATTTTTCATCAATATCCTGATTTTTTATTGCCTTCCCCATGCCCGGAATCATGCTCAGCATGTCTTTGATATTTCCCATCTTTTTGACCTGACGCAGCTGCTGCAATAAATCATTGAAATCGAATACATTCTGCCTCAGTTTTTTCTGCATTTTCCTTGCTTCCTGCTCGTCAAACACCTGCTGCGCTTTTTCGACAAACGACACTATGTCACCCATTCCCAATATCCTGCTGGCCATTCGGTCGGGATAAAATATATCGATGGCATCCAGTTTTTCACCAATACTGACAAACTTGATGGGTTTGTTCACCACTTTCAGAATGGAAATAGCGGCACCTCCTCTGGTGTCTCCATCCAGTTTTGTGAGTACCACTCCATCAAAATCAAGCACATCATTAAAAGCTTTGGCCGTATTGACGGCATCCTGACCCGTCATGGAATCTACGACAAACAGCGTTTCTGAAGGATTGACTGCTTTCTTTAACTGCTCAATTTCTTTCATCATCTGCTCGTCAATGGAGAGTCGCCCTGCCGTATCAATGATAACAAGGTTTTTGCCATTGTTGCGGGCATAAGCCAGGCTGTTCTGAGCTATTTTTACCGGATCTTTATTGTCATCTTCACTGTAAACACTGACATTTATCTGTTGTCCGAGCACTTTAATCTGTTCGATAGCAGCCGGACGGTAAATGTCGCAGGCTACCAGCAACGGATTTCTTCCTTTTTGCTGATAAAAACCAGCCAGTTTAGCGGCCAGTGTTGTTTTACCGCTTCCCTGCAGGCCCGATAACAATATCACAGGTAAACTTCCCGATAAGTTGACAGGCTTGTGATTTCTTCCCATCAGCTCGACCAGCTCATCATACACTATTTTGATAAGCAGTTGTCCGGGCGATATGGCATTGATGACATTTGCTCCGATAGCCTTTTCTTTAACCTCATCGGTAAAATCCTTGGCAATCTTATAGTTGACATCAGCATCTATCAATGCTCTGCGGATGTCTTTCATCGTTTGGGCTATATTTATCTCGGTAATTCTGCCATGCCCGCGAAGGGTTTTAAACGCACTCTCAAGCCGCTCGGTCAGGTTTTCAAACATCGCTTATTTTGTTAAATTTAATGTTTTTTGGGGCTACAAATATACAATCTGGCTGGATTTCAACAGTGTAATTTTTCCTATCAGGTTTTCAAACCTTTTAAATTAATAACAGGGCATTCCCCTTGCTTATTCAATTCCTGAGCTTCCCGGAAGAAAACATCACATTTAATATTCAGGAAACTCCTCTGTTGTTAAAAAACGCTCAAATTTGCACGTAAAAATTAACTGACATTATTTACATATCACCCATGACAGCTACCGTTTATCTCAATGGACAATATCTTCCGGAAGAGGAAGCCCGAATTTCCGTCAACGACAGGGGGTTTATGTTTGCCGATGGCACCTATGATGTACTTCGAAGCATTTCAGGAGTTTTATTTCATGGTGATGAGCATTTTCAACGGCTTGCCTATTGTCTGAAAGAGCTTGAAATCAGGAATACGCACATGGATGAAATCAGAAATATCATTTACAAGCTACTGGAAATAAATCACTTATCAAATCAGGAGGCCAGTGTATATCTTCAGATCACGCGTGGGGTGTACAGGCGAATGCATGCTTTTCCTGATGCCGACATTTCTCCGACAGTTTACATTGCCGTCAGGAAATTTACCCCGTTCGAAAAAGAGTTTTCCGAAGGAGTGAAATGCATTACTGCAGAAGACATCCGCTGGCAGCGCTGCGACCTGAAAACCATCGGCCTGACCGCCAATGTGATGGCCATTGAGAAAGCTTCAAGATCAGGAGCTTATGAGGCAATTTTTATCCGTAATGGCCTGGTAACGGAAGCGTCACATTCAAGTGTTTTTGGTGTTTTTAATGGTAAGGTTCTGACCCATCCCAAAAACAACCATATCCTTGCAGGTATCAGCCGTGACATTGTCATTGACCTTTGCCGCAAACTTCACATTGATATTGAGGAAAAGCCCATCAAAGCAGAGCAACTTCCTCATCTGGAGGAGCTGATGGTGGTGGGAACGTCCACAGAAGTCATGCCCGTTGTCCGGCTTGATAATTATAGTATTGCTGACGGAAAACCGGGTAAAATAACAGCTCAGCTTCATCAAGAGTTCAGAAAATACATGAATGAATATGTTAAACATCACCGTCAGGGAAAAAACTCAATCAGTTGATATTTATTTTTTATTCAGTCAATAACTTTTGATACATTTGCACAAAAAATTTAGATTATGAGTACAATAACAGGAATAATAGCCCGTCAGATCCTTGACTCAAGAGGCACTCCGACAGTTGAGGCAGAAGTATTTACCGAAAACGGAGTCATTGGAAGAGCTGCCGTTCCTTCCGGAGCATCTACCGGAGCACACGAAGCAGTAGAATTACGTGACGGAGATAAAAATAAGTACAGAGGGAAAAGTGTCGAAAAAGTGGTGGAAAACATTATGGAGATCATCGAACCCGAATTGCTCGACCTGAGCGTATTCGATCAGAAAATGATAGACGAAATCATGATTGAACTGGATGATACCCCAAATAAATCCAAATTAGGCGCAAACGCTATTTTAGCCGTATCATTGGCAGTAGCACGTGCTGCTGCTGAGGAGGCAGGCCTTCCACTTTACAAATACCTTGGCGGAGTTGGTGCCTACACACTCCCCATCCCGATGATGAACATTCTCAATGGTGGCAAACATGCCGATAACAGCATTGATTTTCAGGAATTTATGATTATGCCCATCGGTGCTGATACTTTTGGCGAAGCCATCCACATGGCAGCCAATGTTTTCTACAGCCTGAAAGATTACCTGAAGAGCAAGGGATATTCAACCAATGTAGGTGATGAAGGCGGTTTTGCCCCTAACCTCAAATCCAATGATGAAGCCATCGAGACAGTCATCGCTGCCATTGAAAAAGCCGGATATAAACCGGGGGAAGATGTTTATATTGCCCTTGATCCTGCCGCTTCTGAAATGTATGATGAAGAAAAGAAACTATACCGTTTCTACAAATCAACCCAAAAAGAAGTTACTACCGATGAAATGATAGAATACTGGCTCAACTGGATAAAAAAATATCCCATCATATCACTTGAAGATGGCCTTGCCGAGGACGACTGGGACGGATGGGTAAAACTGATGAATAAAACAGCCGGTAAGATTCAGATTGTCGGAGACGACCTCTTTGTCACCAATCCTGTCCGTCTGCAAAAAGGTATTGAAATGAAGGCAGCCAACTCCATTTTAATTAAATTGAATCAGATAGGCAGCCTGACTGAAACCATACAAACAATGCAACTGGCTACAAATCACAATTTTACAAATGTCATCTCCCACCGTTCAGGGGAAACAGAAGACACTTTTATTGCCGATCTGAGTGTAGCAATGAATACCGGCCTGATTAAAACGGGTTCACTCTCACGCTCCGACCGTATTGCCAAATACAACCAATTGCTGAGGATAGAAGATGAATTAGGGTCGGATGCTGTTTATCCGGGTAAATCTTTCAGATTTCTGCACAGATAAAAGGTTTATGAAAAAAATGCTTGGCATACTGAAAAACAAATACCTCCTTGCCAGTTTGTTTTTTATCATCTGGGTAGGTTTTCTCGACAACAACAACATCCTGCGCACCATGAAAACACGGAAGAATCTTCGTGAATTGCGAAAGACGGTTGAATATTACAACAAAGAAATCAAAGAGAATCAACGGATTATACGCGAATTGACCATGGACAAAAAAAGTTTTGAAAAGTATGCCCGTGAAACGTTTTTTCTGAAAAGGCCTGACGAAGAAATATATATCATCGAAGAAAACTGAAACCGGAATAAATAGCAATCATACTTTTGGTATATTCCAGACAGTAACTATTTTTGCAGCATCAAACAGTTCTCATTTTTTGCTGAAAAAGCAGATTAATCTGCAATGATAAGCACTTTCGGGGTGTAGCGCAGTCCGGTTAGCGCACCACGTTCGGGACGTGGGGGTCGGAGGTTCAAATCCTCTCACCCCGACATGGCCTGCCAGAAATTTTGGCAGGCTTTTTCGTATTAATATTTATTGATTTTCCAAAAAAGCTGATATGGACAAAATAAAAGAGGAACTGATTGAAAAAATAAAAAAGCTTAAAAAAGAAAAAAACGCTATTATTCTTGTTCACAACTATCAGGATCCTGAAATATACAAAATAGGTGACTTTATCGGTGATTCGCTTGAGCTTTCAAGACGTGCCATGGAAGTTGAAGAAGATATTATCATTTTTTGTGGTGTGAGGTTCATGGCAGAAACTGCAAAAATCCTGAATCCGGATAAAAAAGTCATACTGCCTAACTATGAAGCTACCTGCTCGATGGCTGATATGTCGGACGTACCCGGGCTTCTTGCCCTTAAAGCCCGGCACCCCCATGCTGCTGTGGTTTGCTATATCAACACCAATGCCGATGTTAAGGCGCATAGTGATGTGATATGTACATCCGCCAATGCCCTGAAAATTGTAGAATCTCTGCCCAACGAAGAAATCATCTTTTTACCTGATAAAAACCTTGCCGCCTACATTCAAAGCAAAACAAGAAAGAAGATCATCCCTTACGAAGCCTATTGCTACATTCACAATGCTTTTGACGGCTCACTGCTCAGGGATTTCAAAGCACGTTTCCCTGATGCTGAAGTCATTGCCCATCCGGAGTCTCCTGAAGATGTACTGGCCATGTCAGATTATGTCAGGGGAACGAGTGGGATGATTAAAGCCGCCCGCGAATCAAAGGCAAAGGAATTTATCATGGTTACGGAATGTGGCATGGCAGAAAAACTCCGACTGGAAGTCCCCGGTAAAACCTTCCATTCCTTCTGTAATATCTGCTCTTATATGAAAATGACCAACCTGTATCTGGTCGAACGGGCACTGACAAAATACGAATATGAAATCAATGTCCCGGAAGAAATAGCCATCAAAGCCCGGAAAGCCATCGACCGCATGCTTGAATTAAGTTAACCAAATCCACAACCTGCAACTCTAATTTCTCATTTCGAAATTCGAAATGAAAAATTTAAAGTCCTGTCATTATTTCATCAACTCCGAAGCCTTTTTAGCCCCTTTCGACTGTAGAAATTCAATAACCTGGCGGTACGATTCTATGGCGACTTTGTCTTTTAATTTTTCACTGATATCTTTTCCGGCAATGGCCAGATCCAATGCCGACATAGCTTTTTCCTTATTGATCTGATTGAGCATTGCTCCGTTTTCGACCAACATCCTGACCAATGCCAAATTCCCTTTTGAAGCGGCAATCATCAGTGCCGTGAAACCTTTTTTGTTTTTTGTATTCACATTTGCCCCATGTTTGATCAGCAGTTCAGCCAGATCGAACCTGTCGAAATTCAGGGCAACCAACAAAGCATCGTATCCAAACTGATTCTTAAAATCAATATCAGCTCCTGCCATGACCAGCAAACGGGCTATTTCGGTATGCCCCAGCTCTGCTGCATGCATCAGGGGTGTGCCATAAACATTTGTTTCGCTGACATCATCGGCAATGTTCATGTTGGCACCGTTGTTAATTAAAAACTCAACGATTTGGCTATATCCACCCCTGACAGCCATAATAAGTGCGGTTTTACCGTCTTTTTGCCTTTTGTTGGGATCGGCATTATGAGCAATCAGGTATTTCACTGCCTCCATCTTTCCGGCCTGAGCCGCTGCCATCAATGCAGTTAGTCCTGTTTCATTGACAGAATTGACATCAACCTGCTGGTTTTCAACAAGATACATTACAATATTCATTTTTTCCCTGCCGGAAGCAATTAGCAAAGCAACGGTCAGGTCGAATGGTTTTGTTTTTCTGTTGCTGATGAGATATTTTAAGAAATCCAGGTCGCCCTGGCTGGCTGCCATTTTTATGGCCAGAAAACCATTATAGCCTTCAATACTCAGTTTTTTTTCATTATCATACTGATAACCGGTGAGATATTTTGCAATTTCAATATTGCCGTTTTCAGACAAATGAGAAAGGCAGTTTTCGCCTTTACGGTCTTCCAGATTGGGATCAGCACCTTTCTGCAGCAGATACTTAACCATTTCAAATCTGCCACTGTCGCAGGCAAACATAAGTGGGGTAAAGCCCCTGATCTGATTGGCATTAACCTGTGCACCCCTGTCAATCAATAATCTGGCAATATCCTCATATCCCCAGATGATTGCCCACATCAGGGCTGTTTCTCCCTTAACCCTTTCCCATCCGTTGGGGTTGGCTTTATGTTCAAGCAGATATTTCACCATCTCAAAATTTCCGGATTCTACAGCCAGCATCAGGGCAGTAGTGCCGGTGTGTGTCGCATCATTGACATTTGCTCCATGTTCCACCAGCAGTTTCACCATTTCAATATCCTCAATTTCAACTGCATACAGCAGAGGTGAATATTCCATGGCATTTTTTTGATTGACATCACATTCATTGGATATTAAGGTCCGGGCAATTTCATAATGTCCCTCACGAACAGCGATAATTAAGCCTGTATTTCCGTTTTGGTCTGCACAATTGATATTGATACCCTTTTCGATAAGGCTTTTCACTTCGTTCAGGTTTCCTTTCTGAACAGCCTGAAGAAATTTTATTTCATTCTGAGCCTGAAGTTTAAAAAAACTCATCAGGCATAACAAAAAAACCATGAATCTGGTCATAAAAACGGTATTGAAGGTTTTGTTTTAATGAAAAATGCGACAGCTAAAATACAAATCAGAAAACATCTGCAATCAGAATCTTGTTTTGATTAAAGATAACGGTATCTCCAGCTTTTTTATTTTTCAGCGTTTCAAACAAAGGGGTATGAACAGAAATGACATGATAGACTTCGTTCTGCACTTCCACTTTTCCAAGGGGGACAGCAATAAAAAGTCTGTGCAGATTGGTGATGACTACGCTTCCAAACATCACCTTGTCATTCACAACAGGGTTTATCTTTTTCAGGATTTCAAGGTCATCAAGCACCTGCTGACATTGTTCTGCCAGTAAATTCCGCTTGCGCAACATTTGCGAACGATAAGGATCGTAACGGTCTTTTGGCGGGCCTGCTTCATTGGCCGCATTTTGTGCTTCTTTCATCTCTGCCTCGTGTATCTTAAACTTTTCCTGAAGCATCACCATGCACTTTTCAATGATTTCGGTTTTGAGGCCAAGTTTGTCCATCTCTGTTTTTGCTACAAATATATCTTTTTAGATTTGCCTGTGCATTCTGAACGGTTATTAAGGACTATCATTCAGTTCTTTATGTTTTTGTCTGTGCACTTTAAAGATTGAATACGACAACATTACTTTTTCTTCAGAAATATCAGAATCAGCCCGCTTTCCTGCAACGTTTATATGTCCTGAAAAATTCCATTGCATTTTGCGTAAACGTAAGAAATGAAATCTTTTTGGTTTAAGTTTGCAGTTCTAATTTTTTACATGAGAATAGTTTTTTTCGGAACACCTGAATTTGCAGTCATTTCTTTAAAAAGCCTGATTGAGAAGGGTTGGGATATTGCTGCGGTGGTAACAACACCCGACAAGCAGGCCGGCAGAGGGTTAAAACTTGTCAAACCGGAAGTAGCCAGATATGCTGAATCGTTGTCATTACCCGTTTTGCAGCCTGAAAATCTGAGAGACCCAGGCTTTATCGAACAGTTGAAAAAAATAAATGCCGGATTATTTCTGGTGGTTGCATTCCGTAAACTGCCTCCGGAAGTCTGGCAACTGCCACCGGCTGGAACTGTCAATTTACACGCTTCCCTGCTTCCTGCCTACCGGGGTGCAGCTCCGATTAACCATGTGATTATCAACGGAGAAAAAAAGACCGGAGTAACTACTTTTTTTATAAATGACCAGATCGATACCGGAGAAATCATCTTTCAGGAAACGGTGGACATTTCTGCCCGTGAAACAGCAGGCAGCCTCCATGACAAACTGGCTCACACAGGTGCCTCTCTTTTATGCAAAACAGTGGATTATATTGATAAACAAAAAGTTATTACAATTCATCAGGATATGACAGGCAATTATCCGAAGGCTCCCAAGATTACAAAAGAATTTTGCCGTATCAACTGGGAACAGCCTGCTTCAAAAATTGATTGCCTGATCCGGGGATTGTCGCCCTATCCTGCCGCATGGACTACCCTTGAGAATAAAATAATAAAAATCTATACCGCTGATTTTGAAACAAAAAAACATGAACATGCTCCCGGAACCATTTTGACCGACAACAAAAACTATCTTCGTGTCGCTGCTGCCGAAGGTTTTATCCACCTTCTCAGCTTGCAGGCTGAAGGAAGGAAAATGCTGGAGGTTAAAGAATTTCTCAGAGGATTTGTTTTTAAAGGTAACGAAAAATTTAAGTGATGAAAATTTTTCTGACAGGTTTAATGGGGAGTGGTAAAAGCCATTACGGAGAAATATTAGCAAAAACTCTTGAAATTCCCTTTGTTGACCTCGACAAAGTCATCGAAAAACGTGAACAGAGCAGTATCGCCTCAATTTTTGAAAAAAAAGGAGAGTCAGGATTCAGGGAAATTGAAACGAAAGTACTTCAGTCCTTTGATTATCCTGAAAATTGCATTATTGCCTGTGGCGGAGGCACCATCATTACTCCTGAAAATCTTTCTTTTATAAAAAAACATGGGAAAATCATCTTCCTCTTCCCTCCTTTCAGGGTCGTGGCGGAAAGGTTAAAAAAAGAAAAAGAAGACAGGCCTTTGCTGAAAAATATTCCGGAAGAGAATTTTGAACAAAAACTGAAAGAATTGCTTGAAAAGAGGCTCCCTTTTTACCGACAGGCCGATTTAGTCATTGACCCGACCGGAATTTCACCGGAAGATTTACCGAAATGGCTGAAAAATTTATAAAACTAATTTTTGCGTCAGGCAATTGCCGGCTGTTTTAAGCTGAATCAGGTAAATTCCTTTTAATTCGTATGGAATATCAATATTTACAGAATTTTTTCCGGCTATTAGCGAATGCTGTGAAGAGACAATTTCTTTCCCCTGCAAGTCAAACAGTTTAACATCAAGCCTCTGAGAGACTGGAGATTGTACAGAAAGGTATAACAAGGAAGATAAACGTTTGACCGGATAAAGCAGTACCAGATTTTCCGGTTTAATTTCGTTGGTGGCACCTGAAACATCTTTTAAACATCTGACGCTGATGCCAATGGATTTATCGTATTCCCACATCTGAACCTGAGGTGAGCCTTTATCCAATACCATAAAAACAGCATAAGCCGGATTTGTTTTGCTTTGCTCTGATATCCAGTAATAAACAGCATCTGTTCCGATAGCGCCATTGCGGAAACTCCCGTTAAGCGTACAACGATAGCCTACCTGAAGGGCATTAAATCCGGAAGAACCGCCCGGCATCATCTTAGTATAAGCCTGACTTACGTCACCGCCTAAACTATTTATCAGCGCAGTGATTTCGGTATAAGAAGGAATGTGCCACCCTTGCGGGCAAACACCCTGAGTGGGCTGGGCCGGTTGACCGTCATAATACTGCATGGCTTCCTTGAACTCGTAAAAACCGCCTATCTTTGTTTTTCCGTTCGTTCCATTGCAATAATCTTCATCATTGTTCCAGCAATATTTTTCAATCACTGAATCATTCTTCATCATTTGTCCTCCTTGCCCGCTGATATTCAGTATCATAGTGCCGTAATTGAGGTTCTCCGCCATCCAGCATTGATTACCGATTAACACCGTCTGGTAAATCTGTCCATCTCTGGAATCAATCAGATTTTGTCCGCATTGCCATTGCGAATGAGCCGGAAAAAATAAAAACATTATCCCCGGCAATAGAAATAAATCTTTCAGCTTCATCAGTGTTTTTTTGATATGCGGATGACGAAAAGTCTTTTACTCAGGTTGTATCAGTACAGCGACATATCAAAACGTCTCCGGTAGGATTTGGTGGCCGCATGTTCGTTGCCAAGAATGGTAAAGATGGCTACTCCGGTTTTACGGGCAAGCCCGTCCATATATTCCTTTTGTACCATCAATGACTGTATGATATTTTCCAGAGCTTTATCAAACTGTGATTGCTGAATTAGCTTCCTTGCCTCAATAAGATTTTCCCTGACTTTTCCTTCTTCAAAATCTTCATCTTTCAGGGTCATGAAATGACAAAAATTCCTCAGGTATTCCGACTGAAGATAAAAAGGTGAATCGGCATGAATATCAGATATTAACTGCCTGGCTTTCTCAGGGTTTTGAAGCACTATCAGACGTGCCAGCAGAAACTTGGCTTCTGTCAGCTCCGGTGATGTTTCTATCAGATTCTCAAGCCTTTTAATGATCTCACCATTGACGCCATAAGGAATACGGCTTTTAATGGCCTCCAGTTCATCCCTGTTTTTGTCGGGTAAATGCTGTTTTAAAAATTTTTCAATTGCCTGTTTGGGTAAGGCTCCTGCAAATTCAGCCGTAACCTTTCCTTTTACAAAAAGTTTTACAGCCGGAATACTCCGGATATTAAACTGTCGGGCGATTTCCGGAAAACTTTCGGTATCCAGCTTGGCCAACTTAAAACGGTCTTTATTTTCTTCTGCAAGCTTTTCAAGTACCGGCCCTAACATACGGCATGGCTGACACCAGGCAGCCCAAAAATTAACCAATACAGGTTTATGATAGCTCTCTTCAATTACATCTTTCTGGAAATCAATCACATCGTATTTGCCTGACATAGCTTTTTTTTTTTCATGCCTTTAAGCTAAAATCATGCAAGAGGGTGTAGCGTGCTCCGTCTGACAATAATTCAGACTGATAAAGACAATATTTACTGACATTCAGCCTAACATGTAAATTAAATGCTTCAGGGAGTGGAAATAAGTTGTGAGGCTGCTTCTTCAACCGGCTTAAGGTAATGTGCGGTATCTGGTCTTTATGCAGATGATCTGTAAATTCGAGATGATGATCGAAATAAAAATCTTCACAGGCTTTATTTAACAAGCGGACAAAACCTGAATATTGAAGATTTTCGAAAAATTTACCCCAGATCATAACCGGCTTTTTATAAGGATAATAGGTAAACTTTTCAAAAACAATTTCAAAAGGCTTGGATTTAAACAGTTGATTTTCTATATGTTGCAACAAGGAAGATAAGAGATTCTCCGGGAAATCGCCTAAAAAAACCAGCGTTACATGCAGATTTTCCGGGGCAATCCAACGAATAGATTGATTTTCACATGCTTCTGTAAATTCCCTGCACAAAGCTGACAATTCTTCATTCAGCGGAATGGCAAAAAATATTCTGAGGTTTTTCATGATGATTGTTTTTTCCCCGATTGATAAATATTTTCAGGACTATCTTTATTTCAAAAATACAAAGCAATGCATGAATAAAAAAACTTCACACTGTAAGAATAACAAGAAATATAATTTTTAAATTTGCAGGCTAAATGCCATCCAAGATGAACAGAATAATGATATTTTGCGGGATTATTATTTTATTAAACTTACATTCCTGCTCTCCCGAACAGCAAATAATGCCTCAGAATATCTGGATCATCGCTCCCGGAACAAGGCCTTTGATGATTGCTCATGGCGGTGCCAAACTGCTTTTTCCTGAAAACACCTGGATGGCATTCGACAGCTCAGTAGCTATGGGAGCTGATGTGCTGGAAATGGATCTGAGATTGACAAAAGATTCTGTGATTGTTACCCATCACGATGCTGAAATTGATAATACCAGTAATGGGACCGGGAAAATAGCAGACCTCAGCCTGAGTGATCTTCAATCCCTCAACTTCGGCTATCATTTTACAGATTTGTCCGGCAAAAAACCTTATGAAAATCAGCACGTTGAAATTGCCACACTGGAAGGGCTCTTCAAAAAATACCCTCAGATGAAAATGATTATTGAAATCAAAGATGAAGGAGAATGGGGAAAAACAGCAGCAGAAAAAGTTTTTGAGCTTGTTACAAAATACCAGATGCAAAATCAGGTGATTGTCGCTTCATTTCATGACGAAATTCTCAGGTATTTCCTCGACATATCACAATCGACAGTGCCGGTTTCAACCTCTGAGCGTGAAGCAACCAAATTTGCCCTTACTGCCAAAAGCTTTACGGGTTTTACCTTTGTTCCGGAAGCCGTTGCTGTTCAGCTTCCGCTTAAAAGTTCAGGCCTGAACCTGGGCACCAGAAGGATTATTGCTTCGTGCCATCATCACAACATGGCCATTCACTACTGGACTATCAACGACAAGGAAGAAATGAGAGACTTAATTGAAAAAGGAGCAGATGGAATCATTACCGACCGACCCGACATCATGGCAGAACTTCTGAAGGAAATGAACTTATAACTTATTCAATAACAACTAATTAAAATTAAAAATTATGAAAAAGAGTGTATTTGTTCCCTTAATGCTGGCAGGTATGTTTATGATTTTTACCTCGTGCCAGTCGAAAAAGAAGAAAGATGATGAAGCAAAACTCAAAGCCAGTCAGGAACTATTGCTGAAAGCTCAGGGATTTTTCAAATCCTTGCCAAAGGTAGCAGAAAACCCTGATAATGAGATTACTGATGCAAAAGTTTTGCTGGGAAAAGTTTTGTATTTCGATGTTGCCCTCTCAAAAGACAATAAAATCAGCTGCAATTCGTGCCACAATCTCTCCACCTACGGAGTTGACAATCTGCCTGTATCTCCCGGAAATGACGGGAAAAACGGTACACGCAACAGTCCCACGGTGTTGAATGCCGCTCTTGATTTTGTTCAGTTCTGGGATGGCCGCAACAAAGACGTGGAAGAACAGGCTGGCGGACCTATCCTTAATCCTGTCGAAATGGCCATGCCCAATGAAAAAGCCGTTGTGGATAAAATCAAAAAGGATAGCAAATACCAGAAACTTTTTGCTGATGCCTACCCGGGACAGAAAGACCCTTTCACTTTTGAAAACATCCGTAAGGCCATCGCTGCTTTTGAACGTACGCTGATGACTCCTTCAAAATTTGATGAATTTCTGAGCGGAAAAACAGAAGCACTGAATGATGACGAACAGAAAGGGCTTGCCACTTTTATGGATCAGGGATGTACGACCTGCCACATCGGACAGAACCTTGGCGGAACCATGTTCCATAAATTCGGACTTTTCGGCAATTACTGGGAAATGACTCAAAGCAAAAACATTGATAACGGTAGATTCGATGTGACCAAAAACGAAGCAGACAAATACTTTTTTAAGGTTTCCGGACTGAGAAATATTGAAAAAACCTTCCCGTATTTTCATGACGGAAGCGTGGCCAAACTGGATGATGCTGTTAAAATAATGGCTAAGCTTCAACTGAATAAAGACCTGACAGAGGAACAAACTGCCGACATTGTTACCTTTTTGAAAACACTTACTGCTTCCATTCCTGAAGACTGGGCCAAAGCTCCGGAAATTAAATAGGATAAAGCATGCTTCTGTTGTTGCCGGTGTACTTTATCTGACAGGGATTTCAATGGAAAATGTAAGCCTATAGGCTATTGATGTTGATGTAGGTAACCAATCAGCTTTTTCCTGCCCACAAAAGAAAATTTGGTATGGTAAGGAAAATTTAGTAACAAGTTGATAAATTTGCACTGACTGATCAAGAATTAAATTTTGTAAATAATTGATTTTTAATAGAGAATGAAGAAAGTTAGTCAGAATGTTAAATAGAAGCAGCAACATGATAAAACCTGGTGATATAATATCATTTAATGAGATGTGTTTAGCTGAAGGTTACAGTCTTCAAAGAGGCATGAATTTTCAGGTGAATGGAGGAATAAGTGTGATATTGATGTCTTTACGAAAAAATGCACCATATGCTGACAGAATCGAAGATGACGGTAAAATATTGATTTATGAAGGGCATGATGTTCCAAAAAACTTAGCGAAAAATCCTAAACTTGTTGATCAACCAAGAACAACTCCATCAGGTGTATTAACACAAAATGGTAAATTTGAGGAAGCAGCCATTAAGTTTAAAAATGGTTTGCAGTCACCTGAGTTGATTAAAGTGTACGAAAAAATTAAAGATGGTATTTGGGCTTATAATGGAGTTTTTGAATTGCATGATGCATGGACTGAAGATTCTAATGGAAGAAAAGTTTTTAAGTTTAAACTTATTGTAACTAATATTACTATTGATCAAAAAGCAAAACGTAAAGAAGAATTAAAAGATTTAGACCATAATCGGATGATTCCAACTTCAGTAAAACTTGAAGTTTGGAAAAGAGATAAGGGTAAATGTGTCCAGTGTGGGAGTACTGATAATTTGCACTTTGATCATATTTTACCTTTCGCAAAAGGTGGAACATCACTAAAAGCAGAAAATATTCAATTACTTTGTGCAAGACATAACTTAGAAAAACGAGATAAAATAATCTAGCGCTGCATACACCGGATATAGTTAATTGTCAGCACAGTAGTATTTCGAAGATTAGTTCAATTAATATTCTCTGGTTTAAACAGACAAGTAAGTGCTTTGAATACGGTGACGAACCATATTCGAAACCATTAGTAGTTTTGACAGAAAACTGGTTCTAATCAGGAAACACGGCTGAAAAATAAAAGTTTGTAATTTTAATTCTGTTCCATCCCCCAAATCATCATAACTTAATCATCGAAAGGTAAACAATATTGATTGTGATAAAATGTGAGCATTTTCTGATCACAAAATAAAAAACAGGCATTGGTTCATTTCAGTTATCATGTTTGTCCGCTATTGATTCTTCCCATTAATTCATTGACAACCGCTGTCAGATACTTTGAAGGTTTTTTCTTTTGGCCAAAATCCCAGTCTTTCCAGCTTTGCCAGACAGACTCCGGTATATATTCTCCGTTTGAGGTTTTTTTATTTTGAATGATGGTGATCATTTCCCTGAATCTCCGATCTTCTCTCACCCACTCAAACCGGCTTAAAGTATCGGCAACATGCAGAATATCATACCAGATAAACGGAAGTTTTAACTTTCTGAAGTCATTTCCCATAAAAAACATATAGGGATGAATCTTATCACTCTGTTCCCAGCAGTGCAGCAAGGCTTCAGCACCATTCCTTGTTGATTCTGAATCTCTGTAATCCTGTGTTACCGAAGCTAACTTCAGCATCAAAAGGGTGGCATAAGGACATGGGTCGTCTTTTTTCCCGGGCCCCCGGAATTTACCCAACTCATCCGAGCACTTACAAGGCCATCCGTTTTCTCTGGCGATACCAAACAAATAATTTGTCCCTTCTTTCAGATGTTTTTCATAATCAACACCCAATTTAACCAATGCATACAGGATTAAGGGAGCATCACATAAAGCCCATGCAAACTGGTCTTCCCCTGTTCCGCCAAAATGAACCGGAATGTTCATCTTAACCTGATAAAGTCCTTCTTTCGATTTATTCTGAAGAATTTTTTCCGTTATCGTTCTGATTCGGGCATCCTCCACAGTAAAGCCTGTATCTGCCAGAAAAACAAGCTTATGAATGGGATGCGATGCACTTTTATGACTGTTCAGTACTGCCGCAGGCCAATCTTTTAATTCTTCAATGATGGCATCTGTCTTTTCTAAATCTTTATTATCCGGTATCAAAAACAATGTTTTAAAGGTTGATCAAATCCGATATTGAAAAAATGAAAATTTTATTCTTAAAATACAGAAAATCAAACAATTATAAATCACAGTAACCTATGGTCAAATACCAGTCAATTCATCAGTGGCGGCAGGCAGACATTCAGTTCCTGAAATTCCATCTGTAAACCGGTTTAAAAGGACTGATTCCTTTTCACAATTCTGAAAACTTTGTTAATGCCTGCTCCGTTTATTCTCAGTAAGTAAGTCCCGGCAGCAAAAGTACTCATATCAATCTGATAAAGATTGCCTTGAAGGTGAATCAGCTCGTCCCTTCTGATTTCTCTTCCAAAAACATCCAAAAGACTGATAACCAAATAACTGTCATCTCCCTGATACTGAATGTAAAGGACTTCACCGGCAGGATTCGGAAAGACGGCTACTGAATTTGATTCCTGAGTTTCAGGAAGGGAAACATGTTTCTGAATGCTGATGGTGATACTGTCGAAGCCTTCGCAGCTATCCTTTACCACTTTAACCCAGAAAACAAATACCCCTGTGCCGAATCTGACAGAATCCACTGTAATCTGCTGCGTGGTTTCTCCGGTTGACCAAAGATATGAATCAAATCCGCTTCCGGCATCCAGAATTTTTTGGTCGGTATTGTAAAGGGTATCATCTTCACCGAGATTAACCTTAGGATGGGGTTTTACCATTACCTCATGAATGACGCTGTCTTCACAGGCTTTCAGGGATACTGCCCTTAGTTTTACCTGATATACTCCTGTCGAGGAATATTGATGCGAGTTGTGCTGGTAATAATTGGTAGTGCCGTCACCCAGATCCCAGAAATAACTCAGTGTGCCGCTGCTGATGGTCGAAGTGTTGGTAAACTCAAAATGATTCCCGTTCAGACATTGTCTGTCGTTGCTGATGGTGAAAGAAGCTTTGGGCTGCGGAAATACAAAGAGGGTTTTACTGACGGAATCTTTGCATCCTTTATTACTTTCCACCAGCAGTTTATATTTATAAGTTCCTGCTTTGGGATACTGATAAACAGGATTTTGCAAAAATGAAGTACTTCCATCGCCAAACGACCATTTCCATTTGGTAATTGAATCAGCAGCTATGGTTGAAAGGTCGGTGAATGAAAACAAATTGCCCCTCTCACATTGAGCAGAATCATCAACACTTATTTTGGCCTTGGGTGCAGGATTGACATATACCTGAGAGGAGGTAGAATCCTTACACCCGAATATGGAAGATACAACCAGTTTAACCTCGTAAGTGCCATATTTATCGTAGCTGTTAGAGGGATTGATATTGTTGGAAGTATGGCCATCTCCGAAGCTCCATGCATAAGAAGCACCTCCGGTGGAGGAATTTGAAAAATTGAAGAAATTATTATCAAGGCACTGGCTGGCCTGATTGACCGAAAAAGAGGCTGTTGGTAGTGGATAAACATCAATATCTTTTGAAATGCTGTCCTGACAACCAAAAGCCGACTCCGTAATCAGCCAGACCGAATAAGTTCCCTGAGCGGAATATGAATGAGAGGGAGCACTGAGCAGCGAACTCTGCCCATCACCGAATCTCCACTTCCAGCTGACAGCACCTGTTGATGTATTGTTAAACACAAACAAATTATTGTTGAGGCATTGGCCTGAATTGTTCACGGTGAAGGAAGAAACAGGATGCGGTTTGACTTCCGCAGTTTTGGAAGAGCTGTCGCGGCAACCATAAGCTGAAATTGCCGTGAGAATTACTGTATAGGTATTGTCTTTCTGATAGGAATGAGTGGCATGAGTGGCATAGGAAACATTGAAATCCCCGAAATACCAGATATAGCTGGTAGCCCCTGTGGAATTATTGGTAAAGACATACTGGTTTCCAGCCAGACACTGCACCGCTTGATTAATGCTGAAACTGCTGGTGGGTAAAGGTTTGATAAAAACTGAAATAGTATCAGTATTGACACAATAAGACGACAGGTCTGTTACTTCAAGAACGTAGGAAACATCACTGAATGGTTTTACATAAATCTTTGCAGTATTACCAATTACGGTATTGTTCATGGTTAACCAGCGGTAAGCAAATCCATTTTGTGCAGCAGGCCCGATGAGGGCACTGTCGCCATAGCATAAATTGACGTCCTGCCCGGCATTGACAACAGGTGGGGTTTTCACCTGAATGTTTTTGGCCAGACTGTCGTTGGAAGTGGATTGGTCAGTTTTTCCATTGGGTTGGCTGGTAAAGGCCAGAATCGCAGGAGTAGTATTGCCGGTAAATGTATAGGTACCAAGTAAGACGGTATCTGTTTCAAGCGTTTTCAGTGTCCCTGTCCAGCTTTTGGGGGTCTGGGTGCTGCTATTGATTTTCCAATTAATGGTAACACTTTTCAGGTCATCTTTTCCAAAATTTCTGACCACTACCCTGACATCATGAGAACCCTCACAAATAATAGCCGCTGGCTGAATGATTGCCGCAATGCCTGCATCATTTTCAGGAACGGTGAATTCGTCAGCTCCAATATCTGGAGTGGTCGGATTGCGTGTTTCTCCGTCAATATCTGTTGTTACTCCGGCAACAGGCTCTCCCGCCCCTTTCAGGCTGGTGTTCTTGATGTGAAGGTCGGTGGAGGTATAATACTGCGGATCGGCAGACTGGGAATTTACATCTTTCCCTGTAGCCGATTGAAAGGCGGACAAAGTGGAATATGTTGTTCCATTCCAGTAGGCAAAACTGCTTCCGGTGGTTTTCAGGTTATTCCGGTTACAACCGCTTACCTGACTGCCTGATGAAACATTGTAAACCATTCCGTTGGCCAGCACAATATTATTGTTTTTGATGACAATATTCGATGAGGTTCCGGATGAGGTAGCCACACCGGTATTAGAGGCCGATGCATTGGTAAAATTCATGTTGTTAAATACAATATCCTGATAGTCAACAGCGTCCAGATAAACTCCTGTGAGGGAGGGTTTGGCAATAAAATTATTGGCAGTTATTCCGTGTCCGGAAGAAGTTGCGTTGCAGTTCTGAAGATAAACCGTATAATCCGTATTGTTGTTGTAAAACCTGTTACCTGTTATTTTTATTGAACTGTCGCAATCCAAAAGCTGAAGATCATAGTTCCCTGAAACCCTGCTGTATGAATTCCTGATCAGGTTGTTACGGAAAATGACATTGTCGTTGTAACTGATCTGAATGGCGCTGCTGTATGCACTGTCAAAAACACAGTTTTCAACGACAGTTCCGGTTTCATGTTTGGTGGAAGTACCTCCGAAAAGCATGCAATAATTACCAAATTTTACATAGCACTTTTTAAAAACGTTATAATTGTCATCGCTTTGGTCTGACCAGATGTTGTTGGCATTTGAATTGGTAGCCGTAATCGGAATATTAATCATTCTGCAACTTTCAAAAGTATTGTGGTGGGAATTGTTGAGAATATGAAGCACATGCGTAATGGTCAGCGAACCGGTGCGCATGAAGGTTATTTTCTTAAAGGTAACGTAATCGGCACCAGCCAGTTGGATACAGGCATTGTTGTTACCTGTGGCAGAACTTGAGGGCAGGCTGACAGTTACTTTGGTGCTATCGTTGTTCATACTTTGAAAGACAACCGGATTCGAGGCTCCCATTCCCCTGAGTTCGCCAAGTGTGATCTGTTCGGTATAGGTGCCGTCATATACATTGAAAGTGGTAGCACCACATATTCCTCTGGCAGTCATGGCTGTAATCGCATTATTGAACGACTTGAAATCAGAATTCGTAACGTCACCAATGGTGTATGTTCCCGCCATCCCTGCATATCTGACTGTGGTAAGGGTATCATTCAGTTTGTTCCCGTCAGTCTGATTGTTGGGACTGTCTGTCCAGATTTTTAAGGTATAGGCAGTATTGGCAGCAAAATTATAACTGCCTATCTGAATCAGTCCTGATGAATTCCCGGGTGATACACTCCCCGACCAGTTATAGGTAGTTTGGGCATTTCCGTTAACCTGCCAGTAAATCTTCAGGCTGGTAATGGTGTTGCTGCCGAAATTCTGAAACTTAACCTTGACATTTTTAATCCCGGGGCAAAAATACAATGGGCTGTCGGCACTGATAATGCCTGCATCGTAAGCAACAGGGAAAAATTCATCGGCACCTATATCAGGCGTTGAAGTGCTCCTTGTATCACCATCAATATCGTCAGAAACACGCCAGTAAGGAACAGCTTTCCCGTTGATCCCGACATTGGAAACATGCAGGTCTGTATTGGCAGTGTATCCCGGATCCAATGCCAGCGAATTGGCATCCTTGCCGGTTCCGGTTTTCCATGCAGATAAACTGTTGTAATTGACATTGTTATACTTCCCAAAAAAAGTGTCGGTGATATAGCAGTTGTTATTGACTACCGTATCAAGTCCGCCATTGGTACTGGGAAATTCGTAAATCAGGCCACCTCCTTTGTTGATAAAGTTGTTGTTCCTGATGTTGACGTAAGTATTCGTATAAGTAGAATTGTGATGAACAATAACGGAAGTTTTCAAAGGAGCCGTGATTAAAAAATTATTGTAGCAGATATCGAGATAATTAGCCCCGTAAATGGAAATACCGCTGCAGGAACTGGTTCCGCCCTTGTTAAATATCCAGTTGTTGATGACCAGATTGGGAGCGGTTGATGACCCCGACAGGCTGACAAAAACTATTCCCCTGACTACCTGTGCATTTTCTGCCAGCATAAAAATTTTATTTTTTGAAATAATCACACTGGGTGATGACTCCAGGCGGATGGCATAAGATACATAATGCCCCTGCCCGGAACCAAAATCTCCCATGCTGAAAATATTTCTTTCAATCTTCAGCCCTGTCTGCGATGTCATATAAATGCCAATACACCCGTTGGTGTCAAAAACATTGGAGGAAATATAATTTCCATAACAACTGGTAGCGGAATAAATACCATTGTAGCCATAAATAAATCTGTTCTGGTGTATAATGTTAGTATCGCCATTACCACTGAAAAATATACCTGCACCAATGCCTGTTGTCCAGCCTGTAGTGGTATTGCTCGGGAGCTTTCTTGTTTTCATCAGGCATCGTATAAATGAATTATGGTCAGCATCATTGGTTATCTGTATGACTGTATAATAAGCATTCGAGCCTGTACGTTCAAAGCCTATTCCTTTGAAATTTATCCAGTCCGCACCATTGAGCATCACCACATAATCGTCTGAAGATGAGGAACCTGAAGGATATTTCAACATACATTTAGAGCTGTCGCCTCCGGCAGACTGAAAAGTAATGGTTCTGGAGGAAGAAGCACCCGTAATGGCAGTAAGCTGAATCTGTGTGTTGTTGTAAACCGTGTCATAGACAGTGAATACCACAGAGCCGTTTACACCAGGTCCCTGAGCTGTTCCACCGTCATTGCGCTGTCCTGATAACAGGTCGCTTATCGCAGACGACCAGTTTTTATAATTCGTGGATGTTGCCGTTCCTATTGGGTTGATAGTATAATTTCCGCTTAACTGGGCAAAGAGGAAATTATAACACATGGATAAAGTTACAATGAGAGTGTAAGTAATTTTATTCATAAACGTAAAATTTAAGAGTTATGAAATAATTTTTTCTTTCCCAAATATAAGCATTTTCAGGCAATTTTATTCTGTCAGTGCCTGAAATAGGTTGACCAAAAAAGGATAAAAAATTCACCTTTAAACTTCACCTGCCAAAAGGACTATTCAAAATTTTATTTTGGTATTATTCTCAGGATATTCCCTCAATCATTTCCACAAATCCGGATTCAATAAAAAAACCCCTTAATTTATACAATTAAAGGGTTTATGTAGCCCCTACAGGAATCGAACCTGTATTTAAGGTTTAGGAAACCTCCGTTCTATCCGTTGAACTAAGGGGCCTTTTTTTCTGCCGCAAAATTACTTATTTTTCATTTTGCCTTTACTCTTTTTAAAAAGATTTTCGGATATTTGCCGTTTATTTTCTTTTTGCATAATTATTATATCGGCCTGAATGAATCTCTCAGTTTTAAAAGAATCGGTTAACTTTCTGAACCTTTTATTTGATAATGTTACCTCTGCGGTTTATCTTGTCAATCAGGAGGCAAGGGTGGTGGCATTTAATGATGCTTTTGAGGCATTGTTCCAGAAATCTGATGATAAAATTCTGGGAGAGCTCTGTGGTAACGTAATCGGGTGTATGTATGCCGTTGAAGAAAATAAGGATTGTGGCACTACCAGAAATTGCAGCCAGTGTTCGCTGAGAAACTCCATCCTCAAAGCAGCAACCGAAAAAATTCCTACTTATAAAGATTTGCTTGTCAGAGACTTCTATATAAACAATCTCAAAATCACCAAATACTTCCAGTTCACTACCAAAGACCTTGAATTTCAGAATGAGACCCTGATACTGATTATACTTGACGACATTACTGCTCTCAAAATGAGCGAATTACAGCTTCAGGAAAAAAACCAGAAACTGGCTGAGTACAACAAACAACTTAATTACATGATGTCGGTTGTAGCCCACGACCTGCGAAATCCATTGGGAGCCATACGTTCTTTTGCCCAACTGTTCAGCCAGTCGTGCGATCAGTTTGATGATGCCGAAAGACAGGATATTTTCAAAACGATCGTGAACGGTACCAATTCATGCCTGAACATGCTGGACGATTTGCTTGATTACAGCCGTTTTGAAGCTGGAAAAATCGAATTCAAAATTGACAGACATGATTACCTTTCCGTCATAAACCATGTGGTCAATATCAATTCTATACTGGCGAAAAATAAAAACATTAATATCATTAAAGAGTTTGAATTTAAAGAACTTGAGTTAATGATCGACCCCTCCCGCATGGAGCAGGTCATTGGCAATTTATTGTCAAATGCTATCAAATATTCTCCCAAAGGCACTGAAATCAAAGTTATCATCAGAAGAGAAAACGGCTGGATAAAAACAGAAGTCATTGATCAGGGGCCTGGCATAACGGCTGAAGATCAGAAAGAATTGTTCAAGCCTTTCAGGCGTGCAAATGTCAGGACGACAGGAGGAGAAAGCAGCACAGGACTCGGATTGGCCATTGCCCGAAATATCATCAACCATCATGGAGGAAAAATCGGGGTAGAAAGTGAAGTCGGAAAGGGTTCAAATTTCTATTTTTACCTTCCGCTAAAACCAATAAAAGAATCAGATGGCAATTAATCTGGATAAGATCATCGTCATAGGCGACAGGGTGCTTATAAAACCAAGGAAACACTCAAAAATGACCAAATCAGGCTTGTATCTGCCCCCTAATGTAAAAGAAAAAGAAGCTGTTCAAAGCGGATATGTCGTTAAAGTAGGACCCGGCTACCCTCTGCCATTGCCCCGTGAACCGGAAGAAGATTGGAAGCCATCCAAAAACGAACCCGAATATATCCCCCTTCAATGCAGGGAAGGCGATATTGCCATTTATCTGCAGAACAGTTCTCATGAAATAGAATATGACGGGGAAAAATTCTTTATCGTTCCTCAGCACGCTATCCTCCTGCTTATCAGGGAAGAAGATTAACCATTTGATATGAAAAGCATCATCGTTACCGGAGCTACCGGTGGAATCGGATACGAAACAGCGAGATATTTCTGTTTAAATACGGATTTTCAGGTTTTTGCTCTTGGCAGAAATGAACAGAAGCTGAATGCATTATTTCAGCCTCACCGCTTTAAAAATCTTAAAACCATTGCTATCGATTTTGAAAAACCTTTCTCTTCTGACAATTTTTCCTGGCTTCCTGAGGAAGTATCCATCCTTCTCAATAATGCAGGAATGATGTTAAACAAAAAGTTTTCAGATATTTACGATGAAGAATGGAAAAAAGTTTATCAGGTAAATTTTTTCAGCCAGGTTTCTTTGATTCGCCATGTTTTACCGGTAATGGGTAAAACCGGACCTGCCCATATCGTCAACATCAGCAGCATGGGTGGATTTCAGGGAAGTGTGAAATTCAAAGGATTAAGTGCTTATGCCTCTTCAAAGGCAGCTCTGGCTAATCTGACTGAATTGCTTGCCGTTGAACTGGAAGACACAAACATACGGGTCAATTGCCTGGCTCTTGGGGCAGTCAATACCGAAATGCTTAAAAATGCTTTCCCCGGCTATGAGGCACTTCTAAATGCAGATGAAATGGCAAAATTTATTGCAGAATTTGCCTTAAACGGACATAAATATTTTAACGGGAAAATTTTGCCGGTTTCCCTTTCAACACCCTGACAGACTATAGGTCAGCATAGATCTGTTCCAACCCGTTAAGTATCAGTTTCTGGAAATGCGGATTCCTTTTTAATTTACTTAACTGATATTCAACTCCTTGTCTTAAATCCCCATTGATATTGTTTCGCATCAGATATTCAAAGATTTCAAGAGTAAGCAGCCAGTCTTCCGGGTATTCTGTTCTTAATACCTGCCAGATGTTTTCCACTCCCTCCCTGCTGACACTGTGGTTTTCCCTCAAATTCCTGAGCTGCTGATACAATGAATGAAGTCTGAGTGCTTTTTCATCATGAACAATTTTGTGGGTTCTTTCTGCAGGCGGCTGATAATGAAGTTGATATGCCACAGGATCGGCAGGGCCGGCAAATACAGAAATGATCCTCTCTCCGACTGCCATATCATAAATACCCCATTGAGGCTGAAACAATACCTTTTCTTCGTAAGTTACCGTGCAATGTTCAAATGAAAACAATACATTCTTCCCCTGATGCCTGATAATTTTTTTCAAAAAACCTCTCACCACTACCCCGCACTCAAATTCCAGCCGGCAATCTTTCCTTTCCGAGATACCATATTTTTGAAGGTTTTTATCATCCATTTCTTCCAGTGGCAAATAAGCGGCTTTCAGTTTCCCGACAGGGGAGCCAAACCCTTCAGCATGATAATCAGTTCCGTGTCCGTCAAGCACTTTGTTGTCTATGCACAGGATGGTTTTCCCTTTTGTGGAGGCATAAACAACCTGATTGTTAAGGCTGAATACTTCACTTACCACACCTGAAACCTGTAATCCGGAACTGTACACATAAGTTACTGTTCCGCCCGATTCCAACGCCTTTTTCATCCCGCTCTGTCCGCCCTGCTTTAAGGCCATACCATTGGCAAATTCTTCCAAAACATTAACAAGATGTTGAAAATCAGGTGTTACAAAAAGCTGAGGCTGACGGGTGGTGATGTCAAAGGTTACATCTTTTGCATCAATCGTATAAGGAAGTTTCCTGACCTCAGGCTGCATACAGCTATAACTTTCCCCGATGGACGACAACAAGCCTGCTCCATATATTTTATGATTTTTAACATCCCCGATCAGGCCGTATTCAACCGTCCACCAGTGAAGGTTTCTGATTTGAGCCATTTCACTGAGGCCTCCCATATTTCCTGCTATTTCATCGAGTTCCTTTTCCGCTTTTTCAATGTCGGCTTTAGGGGTATAAGGGTCGGCTTTCAGAATCGATAAATGCCGGATGGCTTCATACAGGCGGTAATCATTTTTGCTGGGAATGGCTTTAGCCCCTATTTCTCCGAAATATTTCAGGTAAAAGGCATAGCTTTCATCAGCAATAATGGGCGCATGTCCGGCAGCTTCATGGATGATATCAGGAGCCGGTGTATATTCAATCTGATCAACAGGACGGATATCCGCTGCTATGACCAGAACATTATAGGCCTGAAACTCCATGAATGCAGAGGGAGGAATAAACCCATCCACTGCAACAGCAGCCCAGCCAATCTCTTTCAATATTCTGTTCATGCCATACATGTGCGGAATCTGGTCGATGCTGATACCGGTCCGCTTCAATCCGTCCAGGTAACTTCCGTGAGCTACTTTCGATAAATATCTGACATTCTGCCTCATCACATACCGCCACACAGCATGATCCTGAGCCGTATATTCATTATATGGCTGTTCAATGACCAGATCCATCAGATGACGGGGCAGTTCTTCGAGAATTTCATTTGATTCAAACATAATTTTCCTGTCTTTTGAGAAAAGCAAAAATAAGGATTTATTTAGATTGAATCTAAATAAATTTTCAATCTGCCGGAAGAAGATAGGTCAGGCAGCAGGATTTTCTTCCTTTAATTCTCCGAACTTTCTGAATTTCACATAGGCAACGATACCCGTAATCAAAATCACGGCAACGGTATAATATACAAATGCCGGAACAGGAACCGGATCTCCGGAAGCATAGGAATGAAGCCCCGACAGATAATAATTAACACCGAAATAGGTCATGATTACCGAGCCGTAACCGATCAGGGAAGCAAGGTTGTAGGCAAAGATACCTTTCAGACCGGGGATCATCCGCATGTGGAGGATGAAGGTGTAAACCACAACCGTTACCAAAGCCCAGGTTTCTTTCGGGTCCCAACCCCAGTAGCGTCCCCATGATTCATTGGCCCAAACACCACCAAGAAAAGTACCTATGGTAAGCAGGTACAATCCGGCTATCAGGGTTACTTCATTGACTGCGGTCATCTCCCTGACCTTATCCATCAGACGCTGATGATTGTTTTTCCCCATTAAAATCATCACAAGCAGACTGAAAAATCCGAGCAGGGCGCCCAATGCCAGAAAGCCATAACTCGAAGTTATAATAGCCACATGAATGACCAGCCAGTAAGACTTCAGCACAGGAACCAGATTGGTAATTTCCGGATCAAGCCAGTTCAGGTGAGCTACTGAAAGAATCATTGAAGCGAGTAAAGCAGTGGCCGTCAATGAGATGGGACTTTTTCTGACAAAGACAATCCCGGCCAGAACGGTCGCCCAGGCGATAAAGACCATAGATTCATACGCATTGCTCCAGGGTGCATGCCCGGAAATATACCAGCGTATGCCAAGCCCTGCTGTATGCATTAAAAATGCAATAATGACAATGGTGGTGGAAATAATGATGATCCACCTCATCTTAAATTTTGGTATCAGCAGATTGACAAAATGAATCAGCAACAGTAAAAAGCCGAATAAACCATAAAATCCCTCGAGTTTATTGAAAATGTTTTGTTTGTTGTAAAAAATTTCGAGTTTGATTTTACTTTTGGGTGGAATTATGTTTTTTCCATTTGTTTCCTGAAACATTTTCAGACCGTTAAGCAGGAAATCGGCATCTTTCCAATCCCCTGTTTCGCTGGCTTTTTTAACAGACTGGCCGTAAACAGACATAAAATGCCTGATAAAGGTGGTATCTTTTCCGGTGAAAGTATGGAAAGCCTCGGCAGCTGTGTACCACTTATTATCAGGATCATCGGCAGCCGGGAAAATTTTCATGAATTTACCTATGTAAATCAGGTAGCAAATATTGAGGCGTTCATCCACAGCCATCACGTCCTTGTCAAATTTATTTCGCTCAGCAGGTTTTTTCTCGTAGGCTTCGTTAACATATTTTTCAAGCAGATAACCTCTCTCATTTTCAAAATCAACTACCTGATTAAAGGAAACTCTTTTTCCGCTTATACCTATAATTTCCTTCACTTTCGGATGGGTTACCTTAATGATAGGAACTGTTTTCCAGTATTCCGGGTCAGTCATCATACCGAGCAGTACCTGCTCAGGGGTCATGCCATTGAAAGAGGTTTTACGGGCAATTTTTCTTAACACCTCCGAAGCCAGGGTGTTTATGGGTTCGATTCTGCCGGAATTATCCTGAACCAGCAACTGACCGAATTTTTCGGCATGTGCCACGGAAGGTGGGGTATATTTTGCAGTATTGCTTTGGGCTATGTTAACAAGGGGAAAAGAAAGCAAAAACAACAAAGCAACCAAAGTGGTTTTGGCAGCTTTGTATCTGAGCATGGCAGCAAATCGGCTGTTTTTGTTCAGCAGCGAAAGTACCATGCCGATAAACAGCAGAATATAGCCCAGATACGTAACCGTTGTTCCCCAGAAATCATGGTTTACGGAAAGGATAGTTCCTTTTTCATCCTTATCGTAGGAAGACTGGAAAAAGCGGTATCCGCGATGATTCAGCACATTATTCATAAATATTTTCGTTTCACGATTGATGTTCCGTTCTTTATCCATCAGGGTAACCACACTCGTAAAGGAAGATGGACTTTCAGAACCCGGATATCTTTCAAGAATAAAATCATTCAGTTTGAGTTCGAAAGGAAGATAGAGGGTTTTAGCCCCGTAAGACAAGGTCAGCATCAGGTTATCAAATTTCAGTTTAACCCGCTTACCGTAATTTCCCGGGACATGATATAAAACAGCCTCTTTGACAATGCCATCGACATCGACATCGACCAGAACTGCATCGTAGTGACGGGCTTCCTTGCCAGCGCTCTTCAGTTCGACTTTGGCGGAAGGCAATAATTTATCCATGACAAATTTAATATCCCCGATATTGTATATCATCATTTTCTGGAAAGGAACCAGTGTGTCGGGATAAATCTGGCCTCCGGTATCTCTCATCATGTTGTACCAACCGGTTATATTATTGGAAGTGAAGTAATTACCTGTATCGGAAGTAAAAACTTTTACATCAGCTTCTTCTTTGGAATCCAGTGAAAACCTTAATCCGGCTGCCTCGCGTATTTCACCTTTCGGGATAAACAAATCCTGACGTTCAACTCCGTCAAAAAGAACCAGATGCATGATGGTTTTACCATCCGGGCTTTCTACCAGCGTCTCATAGGCATTTGGGATAAACTCTTTGCTTTTGACAACAATATGATGATCATTGAGTTTGATTTTCATTTTCAGTCGGTTTGACCTCACGGGTGCTGCCATGTATTCTTTCTCAGCAATAAAATTCTTGCCGTCCTGTTCCATTTCCACTGTCAGGTATTGCGTGGTTGACAGCATGGAGTTACTGCTTTTTCCTTCCCTGATATGCATACTACCTTCAAATCCGAAAAAGCGGGTAATTCCTGCACCTAAAATTATGACTATGAACGCAATATGAAAAACAAAAATCGTAAGCTTTTCCCTGCGGTACATTTTACGGACGATAATCGTTCCGAGCATATTGACCGCAATCAGTAACAATAAAAACTCAAACCATTTTGAATTGTACACCAGAACTTTGGCGGCACGGGTACCAAAATCATTTTCTATAAATGTAGCTACTGCAATGACGACTCCGAAAACAACCAGCAACATCCCTGTCAGTTGCATCGAAAACAGCAAATCTTTAACTTTTTTCATGGTATTTTTTTGTGGCAAAAATAATCAAGTTTTGATATTTGTTACTATTTATAATTGGTCTAATTATTGTTGAAATAGATTAATCTAAACAATCTCAGTATGATACGAAAAAATTACACATTTATTTATTTGGGTGCATTGTTTATCATTTTAACCCTGACATTTATCAGTTATAAAGCCATTACCTATTCAGGAGGGCCACCGGCAGGTATGACCAATGCCCCCGGGGAAAACAACTGTACGAGCTGTCATAGCGGAACACTGATAACCTCCGGAAGCAACTGGTCGAATATGACGTTAAACACTGATATTCCCGGAACAGGTTATTTGCCCGACTCCGTTTATACCATCACATTGAGTCATTCACAATCGGGAATCAATACGTGGGGATTTGAAATTACAGCACTTCGTTCTTCCAATAATACGATGGCAGGAAGCTTTACGATTACCAACTCAGCCAAAACTCAGAAATTAACCAGCGGGAGCAAGGAATACGTTGTGCAAACCAGTTCAGGAACTTCAGGTTCAGGGAGCAACTCATGGTCATTCCAATGGAAAGCCCCATCCAGTAATGTTGGAGATATAAAATTTTATGCAGTCGTCAATGCTGCCAATGGAAACGGACTAACCAGCGGAGATCAGATCTATTCGAAAAACTGGACTTTCAGTGTCAGCAGTTTATTACCAACAGCAACAATAACTCCCTCAAAAACAAGTATATGTGTTGGTGATACGCTGTTTCTGACAGGAGGTGGCAATAATAGCCCAAGCGGTTTTGAATGGTCGATGCCGGGAGGGAATCCCTCCTCTTCTACCAGCCAGAATCCATTTGTGGTGTATTCTTCTGCGGGAAGCAAAACAATTACCCTTATAACTACCAATTCAAAAGGAAAATCATTGCCGGCAACAGTAAATATAACTGTAAATGCCTTGCCCACTGCTACCATCACCATAAGCGGAAATACCAAATTCTGCCCCGGTGACTCAGTCATTCTGACAGCACCATCAGGAAGCGGATTATCTTATCTCTGGAGTACAGGAGAAAAGACACGTTCCATTAATGTAAAGACTACCGGAAGTTTCTGGGTTAAAGTAACCAATTCTTCAGGATGTTCGGCTGTCAGCTCTGAGGTTAAAACCACCCTTTTACAGGTATCATCCAATCAGCTACAGGCTTCAGATGACAGTATCTGCAGCGGATCACCACTCCAGCTCACTGCTACGGCAGGATTTAGCAGCTATACTTTTTATGACGGCAAGGCTCAACTCGGAAGCGGAAATCAGCACACATTGACCACCAGCACCCTGTCTCCCTCCAATGACTTGTACAGCATTGCTTTCGACACCAATGGATGTAAATCGGAAAGTAATCACCTGAATGTAGCGGTCGTTCAGCAGGCAAATGCGCCTGTTGTCAAATGCGGAAACAGCACCACCAGTTCGGTAACCTTCACATGGAACAGCAGGCCATACGACAAAGTATATGAAGTCAGTACGGATACTGGCAAAACTTGGATAAACATCGGAAAAGACACCACTTTTCAGATTACCGGCTTAACTTACAGCACCGATGTTTTATTGCAACTCAGGGCACAGGATTTTACGCCCTGCGGAGTAAGCTCAATTACCACCCAGGTATGCCAGAGTGAATCATGCAGCCCAATTTCTTTCAAAATCGAAAACGACAGCATCATCTGCAAAGGGGATTCAGCTCAAATACAGATTACCGGGCTTCATACATCAGCCTATGCAGTGAATTTCAATGGACAGGGATATGCAAAAGATACCATTTTCCGGGTAAAACCACAGGTTTCAACTAATTATAGCATAAGTCTTATTGACTCATCAGCACTTAACTGTCCTCCGATTGTCAAAAACATCAGAATAGAAGTGGAAAACATTGGTCTGAAACTGACAAATGACCTCGATTCCAACCGGGTTTGTGAAGGAGAAACAGTCCATTTTGAAGCTACAGCCGGCCTGGCAGCATACCATTTCTATCTGAACGGAAATCTTGTCAAGTCAGGTAAAGAAAACACCTATTCGACTCACATGCTCAACAACAATGATTTGATATATGTCAGCGGAACATCTTCGCTCGGATGTACATATTATTCTGATAACCAGAGCATTGTCGTCTTTTCGAAACCCAACATACAACTGATTTCAGATAAAAACAACCACACCCTTTGCGAAGGCCAGAGCATAAGTTTTACGGCCTCTCCGACTTTTGAAAAATACCATTTCATACTGAATTCAGATACAGTTTATTCCGGAGCATCTCATCAATTCACCCACCACCAGCCCAAAAACAATGACGCTGTTTATGTACATGCAACTGATATGCATGGATGCAAGGCCACCAGCCAGACCATCACGGTTCATGTCAATCCACTACCTCATCCGGGTTTTACCTATACCCAAAACGGGCTGAACTTCACTTTTACCGATACCACCAGTCAGGTAGCATGGCGCTTATGGAATTTTGGAGATATGACAGACGATACGGCCAAGACTACCACACATACATACAGTGCAGAAGGGAAATATGAAGTAAAGTTAACCGTTACCGACCACAACGGCTGCGCTGACATGGCCATCCATGAAGTAGAAGCCACCATATCAGGTATTCACGTCAGCGATGGAAAATCAGCATATTACAAAGCTTACAAACAGGCAGGCCAGACACTCAGGCTTGAATATTATCTTCCACAACGCACCCATATAGAAATATGGCTGCTGAATGCAGGGGGACAAAAAGTCCGCTTACTCACACAGGATGAATCAGCCTCCGGGGCGTACAGGAAAGATATTCAGGTAGGCGAACTACAGGAAGGAATTTATTTTGTGCGCTTTGTCAGCGGAAACGGGACACAAACTGTAAAAGTCATTTTGCCATAAAACAATCAAATATCCCTGCAAAAGGCTTCGGAAACAGTTCCGGAGCCTTTTTATTTTTCAGACACCAGATAAAAAGAACCGGCAAGTCCGTCACTTGTAAAGAAATATACGCGGTTATTTTCGATCAGTAATTCGGATTCCATTTTGGCAGGTGCTTCAAAAATCTGCTCTACCTTCCCTTTATCAATCCGGAGGCAAAAGAGTTTTGTTCCATACTCAGCTACATAAATTTTGTTATTACAGATGACAGGAGAATGAAGCGAAGCCGGAGTTTTCAGGCTAACCCGCCAAAGTTCCTGCCCTTTATCGGCAGTATAGGCAATGACCTCCTGATTGCAGGTAACGACCAGCAGGTTATCAGCAATGCAGGGGACTGTATTTATCAAAGGAGAAGCATTGCTGTTCATGACTTTTTTCCAGATTTCCCTTCCGTCAGCCAGATTCAGGCAGTAAAGCTTGTCGGCATTGGTAAAGTAAATCTTTTCATTGTTTATCAACAGGTCGGACTGGCCAAAAACCGGCAAAGAATTAGTCCATAAAAGTTTTCCATTAGCCGGACTGATGGCAGTTATTTTCATATTGTCAGAAAAGCACAAAACATCGCCAGATAGTTTCAGCAGAGGAGAGCCGGAGGTTTTCAGCTCCGTTTTCCACATATCGAGGCCAACCTCCTTGTCGAGGGCGATAAAAAAATTTTTGGTATAGACAATTAACAAATCTTTGTAAATCAATGGCGTACATATCAACTTATCCCCCACGTTCAATGTCCATTTGGGTTTTTTCAGGTTAAGGTCGAGGGCATACACATTTCCGGCCTTTGTGGTGAAGAAAGCCGTTTTATTGGCAATCAAAGGCGGCATGGCAATAATTCCTTCGGCCTTAAAAGTCCATAGCGGTTTACCATTTTTGATATCAATGGCGGTAAAAACATTTTCACCTGCAGCATAAAGGACATTTCCATCGATAACGGGATACATGAGCGCAGTATTTCCACCCAAAGAACATGTCCATGAATTTTGCTGAGCCATTAAGAGCTTAGCCGGGAACATACAGAGTGCAAGTATTAAAAACTTCAGTTTCATCACATTGTTTTTTAAAACAGATAATTTTTTCTGAGGTAAAGATAGAAATTTTTTTTAAGGGAAAAGAAAAATTTGATTTGCAGAATCAGGAAATTCAATATTTTTGCAAGCGAAAAATTCACTTAAAAGGAAAGTTCTTTAAAGGTTTTGAGAAAAAACCAGTTTACAGATAATTGGTCCGGTAGTTCAGTTGGTTAGAATACATGCCTGTCACGCATGGGGTCGCGGGTTCGAGCCCCGTCCGGACCGCAAAACCCTCAAATTCAAAAGATTTGAGGGTTTTTCATTTAAAAACCCGGGTCATTTTATACCATGAACTAATCATTGCTGAGAAAATCAGGGATCATGGTTCCGAATTAAAAGTTTGCCTTGCCACAGAGCAGAAAATAACCCATTAATCATTCCCTCAACGGCTGAATTCTTGCTATTTAGTGCAATTCCAAAAATGATTTTATCAAATAACTTTGCTGAAATTTTCTAGGCATGAAGAAGAAAGTTTTCTGGATTTCTGGTAGCATTATCTTTCTGATTTTGATAACCTTGATTGTTACTCCCTTCATTTTCAAAGGAAAAATACTCAGAATCATCAGGGAAGAAGTCAATAAAAACCTGAATGCAGTGGTTGATTTTGATGAGAATATACACCTCAACCTCTTCTCAGATTTCCCCAATCTCCATATCCGTATCGACCGGATCAGCATAGCCAATAAAGACTCTTTTGCTGGCGACACACTGGCCAGCATCGGAAAATTCTCGGCCAGCCTGAATATCCGTGATGCCATCAGGGGGAAAATAGCTGTCAGGGAAATAAATATTGATCAGGCAAAAATCTATCTTCATGTTTTGAACGATACCATAAATTATCTGGCCAACTGGGACATCATGCTGCCTTCAGAAGAGCCTGAAGACACTACTACCGACTCTTCCACTTTTCGTCTGCCCGTAAAAAAGTTTACCATCACCCGTTCCGATTTTGTTTACAATGATGAACTCCTCGATATGGTCATCGACCTTAAAAACCTTGATATGACAGGGAAAGGAGATTTCAGCATGGATGTTTTCGACCTGTTTACAAATGTAAACATCGAACAAACCACCCTGAAATACGGAGGGATTGCTTACATCAGCAAAGCCAAAGGGGTCATTGAGTCGAAGGTCAACATCGACATGATCAACTACAAATATTCTTTTGAAGAAACCGACATACTGCTCAATGATTTCAGGATAAAGGCAGGAGGATATATTGCCATGCCTACGGATGATATTGTCATTGACCTTTCCTTCAACTCCCCGCAGACAGACTTTAAAAACCTGCTCTCAATCGTTCCTGCGATCTATACCAATGATTTTGAATCACTTAAGGCAAGCGGGAAAATGAGTTTTTCGGGTGTGGCAAAAGGCATTTACAACGACAGCCTGATGCCCGGCTTTGTACTCGACCTGAAAGTAAACAATGGGATGTTCCGCTATCCGGATCTTCCTGAAGCAGTGAACAACATCAATCTTTCCGTAAACATTGACAATTCAGACGGAGTTTTTGACCATACCATCATCCACCTGAAACAATTCCATGCCGAATTGGGCAAAGAGCCTGTCGATGCTGTGGTATTGGTAAAAAATCCTGTATCTGATCCCTTTATTGATGCCAGCATAAGAGGGAAAATTATCCTCGATAACCTTAAAAATTTCATCAAACTCGATGAAAATCAAAAAGTTTCTGGCACAGTAAACCTCGATCTGATGCTCAGAGGTGCCAATTCATACCTCGAAAAACAGCAGTATGAAAAGTTTCAGGCAAAAGGAAAGATCAGCATGACAAACCTGAGCTATTTTTACGAAGAAATGAATAAAATGCTGAAAATACCGGTTTTTGAACTGCTGTTTTCTCCTCAGCAGGTTCAGCTCAGCAAACTTCAGCTGAGCATTGAGCAAAATGACCTGAGTGCCAGCGGAAACCTGACGAATTTTATTCCTTATATCTTCAAAAAAGGAGTTCTGAAAGGAAATCTGAATCTGAACTCCAGCTTCATGAATCTGAATACATTTTTAGTCAAAAGCAAAGAAGATCAGAAAGTTACAAACAGCACGCCAGCCTCAGCCACCACTCAGGATAAAACAGAAATGACTGTATTTGAAGTTCCCGGAAATATTGATTTCACGATGGATGCCCGCTTTGCCAGGCTTATTTATGACAAAATGGATATGAAAAATGCAGTCTGCAAGCTGATACTCAGAGATAAAAAACTGACCATCAACCCGCTGCAGGCAGATGTCCTGAATGGGCGTATTACAGTCAGCGGATACTATGATACCTACATCAAGGAAAAACCGGCTTTTGATTTCAGCCTGAAACTGACGGAATTAAACATAAATGCAGCCTATCAGACCTTTGAAATACTGAAAAAATACGTTCCGATTGCAGCCTTTGCAAAAGGCAATATCAGCGGAGAGCTGAGTATTAACAGTCTTCTGAAGCAAAACATGATGCCCGACTTTGGCACACTTTTCAGCAAGGGAGTACTTGCCATCAGAGAAATCTCGGTGCAAAATTTCAAGCCACTCACCCTGACAGCAAATGTCCTTGAAATGAACAGCCTGAAAAATCCAAGCATCAGAAATATAAAACCCTCCTATATTATCAAAGACGGAAAACTTACTCTCAATCCCCTGACTTTTAAAATTGATAAAACCAATTTCCTTGTCAGCGGGTGGAACGGACTTGATAAGAGTATCAATTATGAAATAAAGGTAGATGTTCCGGTGGAAGAGCTGAAGAAGAAATCTTCTGCTTACCTGAAAAACATGGGAATAGCGAATATCAATATGCTGGTCGGAGAAACCGTTCCAGTGTTTGTTTACCTGACCGGTAGTGTTGATGATCCCAAAATAAAGACTTCAGTGAAAAAACTCACGCAAACGGTTACGGAAGCTGCCAAAGAGAAAGCAAAGCAAGAGATTGATATTCAGAAACAAAAGGCTGAAGAAGCCGCCAGAAAAGAAATAGAAAAACAAAGACAAATTCTGGAAGAGAAGGCAAGGCAGGAACAGGAACGCCTGAAACAGGAAGCGGAACAAAAGCGTAAGGAAGCAGAGGAAAAGGCAAGGCTTGAAGCGGAAAAGAAAAAGAAAGAGCTTGAAAATGAAGCCAAGAAAAAGCTGAAAAACATTTTGAAATAAAGGAATGATTCAGGAAGCTGAAAATGTGCTGAAATTGATTCCTCAGCAAAAACTGCCGGGGAAAGAGGCACAATATAAAATGGCACCTGAAAACAGAAAATATGATCCTGCCGGTTGGCCTGAAATAAAGATGCCCAGAGACAGTGGTGTTTTAATCCTTATCTATCCTGCTGAAAACGAACTACATACAGTTTTCATACAACGCCACCATTATCAGGGCGTTCATTCCAATCAGGTATCATTGCCGGGAGGTAAATATGAAAAAACAGATAAAGACCTCTATCAGACCGCCCTTCGCGAAACATCTGAAGAACTGGGCATAGATACCGCTGACATCATGTTTTTGAGCAAATTAACGCCATTGTTTGTTCCGCCAAGCAATTTCATCATCCATCCTTTTGTGGGCTATTTACCCTACAGACCGGTTTTTCATCCCGACAGCAAGGAAGTCAAGTCACTATTTGAGGTGAGTTTTTCAGAAATGCTGGATGAAAAAAAAATTCAGGAAAAGCCCATTCTGTTTTCAAATGGTGAATGGCACCCTACTCCCTGTTTCGTCTGGAAAACTTATATTGTTTGGGGAGCTACAGCCATGATCATGAGTGAGTTTATTGAATTGTTAAAAAAATGTTCTTCGAATGGTAACTTTTCAAATGCAGCAGCCACTTAACCTAAATTTTGAAATGAAAAAGATTATTTTACTGATGACTATCCTGTTGATGTTTCAGAAAGTATTTCCTCAAAACGAAAATGAAGTCTGCCCGCTGCTTCAGAAAGCGGCAAAATCGTATTGTGATGGGAATTACAAAACATCCGTCAAAACCCTCAATGAATTTCTGCGGCTCTATCCATCACATTTGCTCAATCAGGAAGCAATGTATGCCAGAGGACTTTGTGCCTATCTTTCCGGAAAAGAAAAGCTTGCATACCGCTATCTGGAGGAAGTGATGTCCCTGAAGAGTTATCAGGAGTCAGATTCCTTCGGTTATTCCATTCTCCTGTGCAATTACATTCAGAATAACTGTAAAAATATCCTGGTACCGGACTATTTGCAAAATCTTCAACACGAAGCCAGCATACTGTTGTATGAACTGGAAATGAAAAACAAAAACTACGCAAAAGCTTATGTCCACCTGGACAATGCAGCCCGTTATTACCGTTTCTGGTATGGTTGCGGCACCACTGACCTTGAAGAAAGCATGCGTTTGGCTCTTTTATTCTCAGCGTATTACGACAAAATCAATCAGCCAGATACGGCAGTTTATGAGCTTTTTCCTTTCCTCTTTGAACCTTCCGCTTTCCCGGGCAAGTATTATGAAAATGTGTGCAAAACTGCCGCAGATAAACTGATAAAACTGAAAGGAGAAGCAGAGGTAAAATCTGAACTGGCAAAAGCAGTCAGAGATGTCTATTATGAAAGCCATGAAGATCTTCACGGGCATGAGGCAAGAATCTGGTATGTCAGATTTTTCGGATTTAAAATCAAAGCCTCACCGGAATACCTCCACAGCAAGGTTAACTCACCTGATGAGGTCCAGCAATACCTGATGCAAACAACATTTTACAAACTCATTTTTAATTTGCCATAAATAAACCGTTCTGATTTTTAATAAAACACCATTGCCCTGCCAACAGTGTTCACATCTCATCCGGAAGTTTACAGGCAAAATGCTTAATTTTGTCGCTGATTAAACAGCATAATTTCCTGAAAAATGAGTAATAAAGCACCTGAAATTTTCTATACAGACGAAGGAAACGGGAATGTCATTGTCTTTATACACGGGTTTCTGGAGTCATCTGATATCTGGAACGACTATTCTGAAAAGCTCAGTCAAAACTTCAGGGTGATATGCATCGACCTGCCCGGACATGGAAAATCATCCAATATCAGTAAAGTTCACAGCATGAAACTGATGGCAGAGGAAGTCAGGAATATTCTTGAAATTCTTGGCATCAACAAGTGCCTGATGGTTGGCCATAGCATGGGGGGTTATGTAACCATGGAATTTGCCTCACGCTTTCCACGTTTTCTGAAAGGAATTGTTTTGCTCAACTCACAGGCAGGCAGCGACAGCGAAATGGATAAAGTAAACAGAAACAGGACGATAGAGCTGGTTGAAAACGACCATACTTCTTTCATAACTTCTTTTTACCCGGGATTATTTGCTCCTGAAAATGCCGGAAGATACAATAAGGAAATTGAATGGCTCAGAAACATTGGTCTGAGTATGGATAAGGAAGGTATTATTGCTTCGCTGGCAGGCATGCGCGACAGAGCCGACCACGTTTCAACCCTTGAAAATATAGAGGTTCCTGTGCTGGTCATTGCCGGAGACCATGATAGCCGTATCCCTGTTGAAAAAATCAGGCAGCAAACTGCCAATGCTCCGAAAGCCAGGCTTGTCATTCTTGAAGGAACAGGACACTTAGCCTATATTGAAGAAAAAGATGAGGTGTTGGCCATCATCCGGAACTTTGCCAGCGAGGTGTTTAAAAAGAAAAAATAGGTATGCGTCAGTATCTTGATTTAATGCAACATATCCTCGATCACGGGGTCATCAAAAGCGACCGGACCGGAACCGGAACAAAAAGTATTTTCGGTTATCAGATGAGGTTCGACCTTTCTGCAGGTTTTCCCGCACTGACCACCAAAAAGCTTCATTTGAAATCCATCATTTATGAATTATTATGGTTTTTAAAGGGAGATACCAATACCCGCTACCTGAACGAGCATGGCGTTACGATTTGGGACGAATGGAAAGATGAAAACGGAGACCTTGGCCCGATTTACGGGGCTCAATGGGTCAGATGGCCTGACTATCAGGGGAATACTATCAATCAGATTGAGAAATGTGTGGATACCATCAAAAAAAATCCTGATTCACGCAGAATCATTGTCAATGCATGGAATGTTGCCCAGCTGGACGAAATGGCACTTACCCCCTGCCATGCCATGTTTCAATTTTATGTAGCGAACGGCAAGCTCAGTTGTCAGCTATATCAGCGCAGTGCAGATGTTTTTCTGGGTGTTCCTTTCAACATTGCCTCCTATGCCCTGCTGACCATGATGATGGCACAGGTAACAGGGCTACAGGCAGGTGAGTTTGTTCACACTTTTGGTGATGCTCACTTGTATTTAAACCATCTGGAGCAGGCAAAACTTCAGCTGAGCCGTGAACCCCGCCAACTCCCCTTGATGAAAATCAATCCTTCGGTAAAAGACATCTTTGGTTTTCAGTATGAAGATTTCGAACTTGTTGATTATAACCCACATCCACACATTAAAGCCCCTATTGCCGTATGATTTCAATTATCGTAGCCATTGCAGAAAACCGTGCAATCGGAAAAAACAACGAATTGCTCTGGCATCTGCCCAACGACCTGAAAAGATTTAAACAACTGACCACCGGCAAAACCATTGTCATGGGGCGTAATACCTGGCTGTCGTTGCCTGTCAGACCCTTACCCAACCGCAGAAATATCGTTATTTCCGATATACCTGATGAGAAATTTGAAGGTGCCGAAACCATTAATTCCATTGAGCAGGCTATCCGCATGACTGAAACTGAAGCTGAAACCTTTGTGATAGGAGGAAGCATGATTTACCGTCAGTTTTTACCTTTTGCCGGAAAAATTTATCAGACGGTTGTTCATGCCGAATTCGATGCAGATACCTTTTTCCCTGAACTGCCTTCAGATGAATGGATATTGACAGAACAAACCGGTTTTCAGGCAGACGAAAAACATGCATTTGATTATTCCTATCTGATTTACGAGCGAAAAAGATGATTGTTTCACTGATTGCCGCTATTTCAGAAAATTATGTCATTGGAAAAGACAGGGGTATGCCATGGAATATGCCTGCCGATTTGAAATATTTTTACCGGATCACCAAAGGCCATCATGTGATCATGGGAAGAAAAACCTTTAATGAATATGGTGTCAGCAAGCCCTTGCCCGACAGAACGAATATCATCGTCAGCAGAGATCCTGAATTTAAAGCAGAAGGAACAATTGTGGCAAAAAACATTGAAGAGGCCTTAAAAATTGCCGCTGCCAGCGGAGAAAGTGAAGTATTCATCATCGGAGGGGGTGAAATATACAGACAAAGTATGCTGATAGCCGATAAACTTTATATCACCCTCATTCACACCCGGATTGAAGACGGGGATACCTTTTTCCCTCAGATAGACCCCCATCAATGGGAGCTGGTCATGGATGAATGGCATGAGAAGGATGAAAAAAACCCTTTTGATTATAGTTTCAGGGTATATCAGCGTAGGTTATTCGAGCAACATGCTTAGGTCTGAGTCTTTTTCATGCAAGTCGAGGTCAAAGCCAAGGCGCTTACCGGTTCTGATGGCCTGACTACCCACGGAATTGATTTTATCAATCAGACTGATTTCCTGAATATTTTCGATAGGCGGCACAAAGAGGTCAAAATCAACTGCCTGGGTGATGGCAATCTCGACAATATCCCGAACAGCTTCTTCATTGAAAATCAGGGAGCTGAAATCGCGATGCAGGAAACTGTACTGCCGCTTTCCCTGCATAAAATAATGCCCTTCCTTATTAATAAAGATACGCCCAAGCAGATACCCGACATCATTCATTCTGTTAAACTTAATAGAATCACTCAGAAAATTGTAAATCAGAATAGTACCGCAAAAGGCACGGGTTGGGTCTTCCTTGACATAGTTGGTTTTAAAGATAAAATGTTCGGGTGAAAAGGTAAATACATTCGTATGCATGATAAAGAAGAGTGTATCTCCCGCAAACTTGATTTCCAGCTCAAATTCCCCGTTTTCCTTGTAATGAACATCAATCTGCTTCCCTTTCTTTTCAATCTGTAATTTTATCCATTCTGTAACCTCTCTGACTTCTTTTTTAATCAGCTGAAAAGCATCAATGGTATAATGAAAAACACTCCTCTTTAAATCAGCTTTTTCCAGAAGTGCATTGAGAATTTTACTTTCCTCAGGTAATGGTTTTATTATCATGATTTTGAATTTAGTATGCTCTTGCAAAAATGACTTTCCTGCCGGCAGGCTTACCTGTCAGCATACATTTGCCTGTTCCGGTGCTTTCTTCAAGAGGAATCAGACGTATAGTGGCTTTGGTTTCCTCCTTGATTCTCAATTCATCTTCTGAAGAACCTGCCCACCAGGCGGAAATAAATCCCGGCCTTGCATCAATCATTTCTTTAAATTCATCGTACGAAGCCACCTCATATGTATTGTTCTGCCGAAAATCCAAAGCTTTTTTGAAAATATTTCCCTGAATATCACACAACAGCTCACGGATAAATGATACAATATCCGTCCCGCTGAAAAATTGCTTTTGCATCGTATCCCTCCTGAAGACCTCAACTTGTTTTTTCTCCACATCTTTAGGCCCGATAACCAGACGGACAGGAATACCCTGAAGTTCATATTCGGCAAATTTCCATCCGGGCTTTTTGTTGTCGTCATTATCAAATTTCACTGAAATACCGTTTCCTTTCAGTTCTTTTTCAATTTTCATGGCATACTCAGCTACCAGCGATCTCTCTGCATCATTTTTAAAAACAGGAACAATCACCACCTTGAGCGGAGCAACAGCGGGAGGAAGAATCAGACCATTGTTGTCGGCATGAGTCATAATCAAACCACCGATTAGCCTGGTGGAAACACCCCATGAAGTAGCCCACACATATTCCAGTTTACCTTCTTTTGATAAAAATTTCACATCAAATGCTTTTGCAAAATTTTGCCCGAGAAAATGGGAGGTTCCAGCCTGAAGTGCTTTTCCGTCCTGCATCATGGCTTCAATACAATAAGTATCTTCAGCACCTGCAAAACGTTCATTTTCAGTTTTTAATCCTTTTAAAACAGGGATAGCCAAAAATTTTTCAGCAAAATCGGCATAAATATCGAGAATCAATCTGGTCTCTTCAATGGCTTCTTCACGGGTGGCATGGGCAGTGTGTCCTTCCTGCCATAAAAACTCGGTTGTTCTCAAAAACAAACGGGTTCTCATTTCCCACCTGACAATATTAGCCCATTGATTAATCAGCAAAGGCAGGTCTCTGTAAGATTGAATCCAGTTTTTATAGGTATTCCAAATGATGGTTTCGGAAGTCGGACGAACCACCAATTCTTCTTCCAGCTTTGCTTCAGGATCCACCACCACTTCTTTCCCGTTTTCAGCAGTTTTAAGCCTGTAATGGGTAACCACTGCACATTCTTTGGCAAAACCTTCCACATGGGCGGCTTCCCTGCTTAAAAATGATTTAGGGACAAAAAGCGGGAAATAGGCATTCTGATGCCCTGTTTCCTTGAACCTTCTGTCGAGCTCATCCCTGATGTTTTCCCATATAGCATACCCATAGGGTTTAATCACCATACATCCTTTGACTGCACTATGTTCGGCTAAATTCGCTTCTTTTACTAAATCATTGTACCAGTTTGAATAATCAACTTCTTTTGGTGTAATTTTGCTTGCCATTAATTCGTATATTTGGAATGTTTTTTGACTTTTATAATTCGGCAAAGGTACTGATTCTTAATGTTAATGAACAAAACAGAAAATCATGAAAACACTTAAGTACTTATCGGCAGCCCTCCTGACAGCCTTTCTGTTCAGCAGCTGCAGTTCTTTGATGAACATGAATTCTTATGATGAGGTTTACTATAACCCGAAAATGAAAACTCCGGAAGAAGTAGCTCAGCCACAGACAGCACCTGAAACGACAGTACCTCAGCCCGAAGACAACCAGCAATATTCAAAGGAAAGTCAACCCGTGGACACCTATTCCGAAACGGAAGTATATGAGGATAAAAACGGTGACACCTACATCACCAATAATTACTACGGTGACGTTGATATTTATGACGATTACGACTATTATGATTATGACTATAAATATTCCAGACGTTTAAAAAGATTTTATCATCCCTACACCACCTATAGTTATTTTCACCCGTATTTTTATGATATTTACTGGTATAACCCCTATTACTACAACGGATTCAGTTTCTATTTCGGATGGGGATATAGTTATTACGGATACAGCTATTTCTATGACCCCTTTTACTATGACTACTGGAGATATCCTTACTACTACAACTACTATCCTTATTATTATTATGGCTACGACCCATGGTATTATCCTTACGGATATGGCAGCTACTATTCCGGTTTCTGGAACGGCTACCATCATGGTTACTGGAATGGTTACTGGAACGGATATTATGATGACTACTACAATGATAATCCCATTCACGGAGGCGGAAATTACTATTACGGACCACGGCAGGCCACAGGGACAAGGGTTTCCAATGATGATATAGATGCAGGCGACTTTTTCGGATCAAGAAAAAATGCTGACATCCCATATTCTTCAAGCAATAACAACAAAACAGGCAGTTATACTGACAAGGGAACCACCCCCACCGACAACGGCAGAGTCATTGAAGGCGGAAAAGCAGATGACATCAGGAAAAGAGATCAGTTTGACAATCCGGTAAAAACCGAAGACCGTTATGCAACCCCATCAGGTGTCAAAACTCCTGAAAGCATTACTCCTGCAGGGGATCAGTTTAAAAAAGACACCGACAGAAACTATTCTTCACCAACAGGCCCCGAAAACAGAGACAATAAAGTAGTAAAAGATAACCCCTCTGTTCCTTCAGGAACCAACAGACCCAACGGTAATGATATTCAAAAACCAAAAGCTTATGAGCCTCCTGTTCGGGAAACACCGGGCAACAAAGTAACCACACCGGATAATGGCAACCCCAAAACAACCATTACGCAGCCTCCACAACAACCAGCCATTCAGGATAACAGAGATAAAACGCCTACTCCTGACAGCAGGATTCCTGAAAACAACAACAATAACTATCAACCGTACCGCCCGGCCCAGACACCTGGTAATAATCCGGGCAGAACACAGGAGCAGAACAATCCGCAATACACCAAACCCTATACACCCAACAGACAGGACAATCAGCCCACTACCCCCAAAACACACGAAACACCTCAATACCAGCCTGAAAGAAATACCCCTGCACCCAGGTATGACAACACAAAACCCAAATACGAAGCACCAAAGTCGGAGCCATCGGTTCGTCCATCGACACCTGCACCACAAAGACAGGAAAACAACAGCTATCGTACGAGTCCTTCACCAAACAGGTCGGAAACACATTCCAGTCCGTCATATTCTTCTCCGTCAAGGAGCAATTCTTCAGGAAACTCAGGAAGTTCGTCAGGCTCCTCTTCCGGCCGTTCGTCAGGCTCAGGTAGTTCAACCCCTTCAAGAACCAGATAAACCTTAAACGATGAAAAAAACAACATTTTTAGTGCTTCTGGGAGCTATTATTGCATCTTATTCCCATGCACAATACGATTTTGACGCCATGCACTTTTCCCAATCCATTCTTCAGGCAGATGCACGCAGTACCGGAGTCGGAGGTGCTTTCGGAGCAGTCGGGGCCAATGTAATTTCTTCGACCATCAACCCTGCCGGACTGGGACTGTTCAGAAAAGGAGAATTCTCTTTTTCAACAGGCTTTACTACTACTACCACTTCATCTTCCTATCTCGGGAGCCAGACAAGAAGTGGAAAAAATGTCCTGACAATACCTTCTTTCGGTCTGGTGTTCACAGGAATAAATAAAGCAGATGGCAAGGAAGTGGAAAAAGGATGGGTCAGCCAGAGTTTTGCCTTTAATATTAATAGAACCAATAATTTCGTTGGCAGGTTTAATTATTCGGGGAACAATAAAAGCAATTCCATTTTGGAATATTTTGCAGAAAGTGCCAAAGGACGCCACAAAGACGATCTGCCTTATCTGACCTCAATGGCTTATGATACCTGGCTGATTGACAATCCCAACAATCCGACCACTTATATTACCGCCCTCGATGATGATACGTTTGGTTTGATCAACATTGATCAGGTAAAAACATCAAGGGTCAGGGGTTCGGCCTATGATTTCAATTTTGCTTTTGCAGGCAATTACTCAAACCTGATTTATCTCGGGGCAAAAATCGGAATACCTTTCCTGAATTATAATGCTTCCTCTACCTACTCAGAGACCAACAACCGTCCCGGTAAAAGCAATTATGTCGGAATGTCGTATGAAAACGACCTGAGTGTTTCAGGTATCGGGTTTAATGCCGGCATAGGAATAATCCTGAAACCTATTGATTACCTGAGGATTGGCGGGAGTATTACCTCTCCTACTTTTTACAGCCTGAACGAAACCTATAAGGATAAAATCATAGCCCGCCTTGACACTCAGGACAATCAGTCAGCCACACGAAACGGCACTTTTGACTACAGCCTGACCACACCTTTCAGGGCAACTGCCAGTATTGCTGTCATTGCCGGTACTTTCGGCTTTATTTCCCTTGATTATGAATATGTTGACTATACATCAGCCTTCCTGACTTCAAACATCTATTCTTTCAATTATGAAAACAACAATATTGAAAACTTTTTCCGTCCTGTCAGCAATATCAGACTTGGCGGAGAATTTAAATTAGGTGATTTTGCACTCAGAGGAGGTTATGGCATTTATCCGACACCATACAGCCCTGATTATCAACCGGAAAAAAGCGATGAAGCCGCCAAAGTTCTTTCATTCGGATTTGGATTCCGCGACAAGGAACAATATATCGACCTTGCCTGGCAGAATATTTCCACCAGTCAGTTTGAAACTCCTTATGTCTTGTCGAATAAAGATGTTGAAGGTGTTGATTATTCCCTGTCAAAATCTTCCATTATCCTGACTTTAGGATTTAAATTTTAAGTTTACTGATTGAAAAACGGTCTTTTTCAAGGTTTAAAAGGTATTATTTTTGACCTTGACGGGACGCTTGCCGATACGCTTCCCGGCATTACGAATGCTTTAAATGAAGTACTAACATTAAACGGGTTTCCTCCCATCACGCTTGATAAATGCAAAACATTAGTCGGACATGGGGTTGAAAACCTTGTTGAATCAGCCATACCTGAGTTTGCCCGGAATCCTGAAATCATCAGCATTTGCGTTAGCAATATGAAGGAAACCTATAAACGATATGCCATAGAAGGAACAGTGTTATATCCTTTTATCCCTGCCTTTCTTGACAAACTGACAATGATGGGATACCGTTTGTTTTTATTGTCAAATAAACATGAGCTTGCGGTAAATATCATCAGGGAAAAGCTTCTTAACCGTTGGTCATTTGAAATCGCCATTGGAAATTCAGGGTACCTGCCTCTCAAACCCGATCCATCTGCCATCTTTCACATATTAAAAGAAACAAGTCTAAAAGCAGAAGAAGTCTGTATGATAGGTGATGGAGAAACCGACATTCAGGCTTCGAGAAATGCCGGCATTACAGTTATTTCCGTTGGTTGGGGCTATCGTAGCCCTGATTATCTGCAGTCTTTCAGGCCTGATTTCATACTTACACATCCGGATGATTTTTTTAAGTACCTGAAAAGATAATTCAGGGGTAAACTGATAATTAATCATTCAGGTCTGAAATTATGTCATGAAAAATAATGGTTGATTTGGAAAAATTACAATAAATGGCTTGAAAAATCCAATGGCATAAAATCTGATAAAAGGCAAGCTGGAAAAAAATTGTTTAATTTTAAAAATAAATAGGATATGGCAGTAAACATTAAACCTTTAGCAGACAGAGTTCTAATTGAACCTGCACAGGCAGAACAGACAACAAAATCAGGAATTATTATTCCGGATACAGCAAAGGAAAAACCGCAGAAAGGAACGGTGATCGCTGTAGGACCTGGGACCAAAGATGAACCGACAACGGTAAAACCAGGTGATGTGGTACTGTATGGCAAATATGCAGGTACAGAAATCAAGATTGACGGTAATGATTATTTAATCATGAGAGAATCCGACATTTTGGCCATTATCTAACAAAAATTTGTAAACCCTTAAAAAAGCAAGAGATATGTCAGCAAAATTAATTCAATTTGATGCAGAAGCACGTGAAAACCTGAAAAAGGGCGTAGATGCATTGGCAAATGCAGTAAAAGTTACATTAGGTCCACGTGGGAGAAATGTAGTTATTGATAAAAAATTCGGAAGCCCGTTGATTACCAAAGACGGTGTTACAGTAGCAAAAGAAATCGAACTGAAAGACCCTGTAGAAAACATGGGTGCACAGATGATAAAGGAAGTAGCCAGCAAAACATCCGATGCTGCAGGTGATGGAACCACCACAGCCACCGTGCTTGCTCAGGCTATTATCACTGAAGGACTGAAAAATGTAGCAGCCGGAGCCAACCCGATGGACCTCAAAAGAGGAATTGACAAAGCTGTCAAAGTTGTGGTTGATGAACTTAAAAAACTCTCCAAACCAGTTGGCGACAACATTGAAAAAATTGAACAGGTTGCAACCATTTCTTCAAACAATGACACCGAAATAGGAAAACTCATTGCCGAAGCCATGAGCAAGGTAAAGAAAGAAGGTGTCATTACCATTGAAGAAGCAAAAGTTACCGAAACCTATGTTGATGTTGTCGAAGGAATGCAGTTTGACCGTGGTTATCTGTCAGCCTATTTTATCACCAATGCCGACAAAATGGAAGCAGAACTGGAAGAACCGTTTATTCTCCTGTACGACAAGAAGATTTCAAATATGAAAGAGCTTCTTCCGCTGCTTGAAAAAGTTGTTCAGACAGGGAAACCTCTGTTAATCATTGCCGAAGATGTTGAAGGTGAAGCACTTGCCACATTGGTAGTCAACAAAATCCGTGGTACACTAAAAATTGCAGCAGTTAAAGCTCCCGGATTTGGTGACAGAAGAAAAGCCATGCTGGAAGACATTGCTATACTGACAGGTGGAACTGTCATTTCAGAAGAAAGAGGATACAGCCTCGAAAACGCTGACCTTTCATTCCTTGGCACCTGCGAAAAAGTTACCATCGACAAGGATAATACAACCATCGTCAACGGTAAGGGAGATAAAGAAGACATCAAGGCAAGAATCAACCAGATCAAAGCCCAGATTGAAACCACGACCTCCGACTATGACAAAGAAAAACTGCAGGAACGTCTTGCCAAGCTTTCAGGCGGTGTGGCAGTAATTTATGTTGGTGCCTCATCAGAAATTGAAATGAAAGAAAAGAAAGACCGTGTGGATGATGCACTGAATGCTACCCGTGCCGCTGTTGAAGAAGGTATTATCCCCGGTGGTGGTGTTGGTTATATCCGTGCATTGCCAGCTCTCGATGCCATCAAATGCGACAACGCAGATGAAAAAACAGGTGTTCAGATTATCCGCAAGGCTATTGAAAGCCCGCTTCGTATCATTGTGACCAACTCCGGCAACGATGGTTCCATTGTCCTTGAAAAAGTTAAAGATGGAAAAGAAGACTTTGGCTACAATGCACGCACTGAAAAATTTGAAAATCTGTTCAAAACCGGTGTGATCGACCCGACCAAAGTAACCAGAATAGCACTTGAAAATGCCGCTTCAGTAGCCGGAATGATTCTGACTACCGAATGTGTGGTTGCTGAAATTCCTGAAGAAAAGCCAGCAATGCCTCCAATGCCGGCAGGCGGAATGGATTACTAAAATTGTCTTTTTAGACTCTTTTCATAAAGGCCCCTCTTTACAGAGGGGTTTTTTTTTATACATTTCTTACATTTGCCGCCTAAAAAATTTTTTTTCACTTTAAGATTCCGCATTATTCATGAAAGAGTCGTTACAAATACTTGACAACATCAGGCTCAATTTCAATCCTGACGGTCTGCTGGTGCTGAACATCACCCTTGCCCTTATTATGTTTGGCGTTGCCCTTGAAATTAAACTTAAAAACTTCAGGGATATTTTTCTCATGCCAAAACCATTTTTCACAGGCTTTTTCTCACAGTTTCTGATGTTGCCACTGTTTACCTTTCTCCTTGTTGTTCTGCTCAACCGGTGGATTACGCCTACCATTGCCATGGGGATGATACTGGTAGCTGCCTGCCCGGGCGGCAATGTTTCCAATTTTATTTCCTCTCTTGCAAAAGGAAATGTAGCACTATCGGTTACCCTGACAGCTACTGCCACTCTGTCGGCACTGGTGTTAACACCCCTGAACTTTGCCCTGTACGGGAGCCTTTATGTCAAATTTATTTCTATTACCAACTCCGACCAGCTCCTGCAGCCTTTAACCATTCCTCTTGGGCAGGTGTTTCAGACCGTCTTCATTTTACTGGGTATTCCCCTCTTTCTTGGAATGCTTGTCAACTGGAAGTTTCCACGTTTTACTAAAATGATGATGAAGCCCATCCGCATTTTTTCCATCATCAGTTTTACCGCCATGGTGGTGCTTGCTTTTATCAATAATTACGAGTATTTCTGGGCTAACATCAAATATATATTTCTATTGGTTCTGGTTCAGAACTCTATGGCTTTTCTGACAGGATACCTTTTCAGTCTTTCATTTAAGCTGAACCGTCAGAATTGCAGGACTATCAGCATCGAAACAGGCATACAAAACTCTGGTCTTGCCCTTGTTTTACTCTTCAATCCGAAGATTTTTCCGCCTGAACTCGCCATTGGTGGTATGGCATTCATTGCCGCCTGGTGGGGAATATGGCACATTCTGGCAGGACTTGGCATTGCTTCACTCTGGTCGTACAGAAAAATTACCGCTCCTGCATTAAAAACAACCTGATATGCCACTAAGGAATATCGAAAGATTTTCAATTCGTTATGAATTATTAAAGCCGTTTTTCATCTTTGCCTTTAACAGGTTCTGGTACAGAAAAACAGAAGTTGCCGGAAGGGAAAACATCCCCAAAAAAGTTCCTTTGCTTTTGGTCTCGAACCATCAGAACGCCCTGATGGATCCGCTGGCGCTGGTATTTAATGTCAAAGGGCAACCTGTTTTTCTTGCCCGCTCAGATATTTTTAAAAGCCGCATTTACAGGATATTCCTCTATTTTTTTAAAGTCATGCCTATCTTCCGGATCAGAGATGGTTGGGATGCTGTGAAACAAAATGATTTCATCAACAAAAAAGTCATCGACATTTTTTTAAAAAAGAAAAACATCGGGATTATGCCTGAGGGCAACCACGACAAGTTTAAACGGCTTCGTCCTTTAAAAAAAGGATTTGCCCGTATGGTTTTTCAGGCTGAAGAGGAAAATAATTTCAATCTTGGCATCGAAATTCTTCCGGCTGGTATCGATTATGGCAGTTTCTACAATTTCCGCACAACCCTTTTCGTCAATTTTGGTAAACCTATCAAAGTCAGTGATTTCAGGGAAGATTATGCTGAGAATCCTCAGAGAGCCATGCAATTGCTGGTGGCCCGCCTCTCAGAAGAACTTAAAAAACTGATGATTCACATTGAAAGTGTGGAGTATTACGATACCATCCTGCGGTTAATTGATATGTTTAAGCTTCATATTCAGGAGTTTACAAAAAAGAAGAAGCTGACGCTGGCCGACAAATTCAGGGCAGATAAAATAATTGTTGAAGAAGCAGAACGTCTTGCGGGAGAAAATCCATTAAAAATGGACGGGCTCAGGGAAAGAATATCCGACTACACCGAACAACTTAACCAGCTTAAAATCAGAGACTGGATTGTCAGAAAAGAAATCATTACAAAAGGAGAAATTTTCATCCGAATTCTGACTTTACTGATATTTTCCCCCGTATTTCTTTACGGATTTCTTAACAACCTTCTGGCATGGTTCATACCTCAGCTGGCTTCCCGCAAACTGGAAGATCCTCAGTTTATTTCAAGCATTCGCTTTGGGGTGTTTTTCTTTCTCTATCCTCTTCTGATTGTCATTCAGACCTTGATTGTCATTATTGCTTTTCATCAACCATGGCTTTGGCTGGCGTATCCGGTCAGCCTACCTGTCAGCGGACTGATAGCATTTCACTATTATATTTTTTTCAGGAAGACACTCGGAATGGTGAGGTGGAATAAACTCAGAAAAAAGAAAAAGAATCAGGCACTTCAACTCATACATCTCAGAAAGGAAATTATTGAAATCATGCGTCCGTTAACAGAAGAAAAAATCAGAAATACCCTAATTCAAGGATAAAAGCGGCATTTTTTCAACTTCTTTCAGTGCCTCTTCAGGGGTCATATCTGTAAATAACAGGCTCATCATAGCTGGGAAATAATTGTCTATCGTCAGCAAGTGACTCATGATGGAGCGGTGAAGCAACTTGAGGGATGGTAAATTTTCCTTGTCGAAAAAGAAATTGGTGCGAAACCTCATTTGTTTTTTAGCTTCATCGAACTCAAAACAGCCTGTAAAAAGTCCGAAATTGACATAACGGGTAAACTCAACAAAGTTATCAACCTTATCATCATCAATTTCAAACATACAGAAAGAAATCATGGTAAAAAGTCCTGTTTCTTCCATGATTCTGATATAACAATCAATGGTGCCGAAATTTGCCTGTATCCCGAAAATAACAGTGGAACGGTCATCTTCAAGCTGATATTTCCAACGGTTGGCTTCCAGAAGTTGTATGACTCTCTCCAGCATGTCATGCCCATTTAAACTGCTGTCCTGAATTTTCAGGAAAAATATTATTTTGGAACCCTTTGTCAATCATCTTTTTAAGATTACTGACAACTGTCTCAATTACTTCAGAGCGGAAGCCCATTTTGTGTGCAATCTTTTTCAACAGACTTATTTCATCCGGATTAGCCTCTCCATCCACTACAATCATGAGAATCAACTCATAAAGTTTTTTGTACCTGTCGGAAAAACGGTCGGGTAATTTTGCTTCATGTTCTTTCCGGTGGTCAATTAAAAAGCGAATCTGATCTTCAGAATAATGATAATTTTTCCCGATCCCGAGCAGAAGTTTCAATTCTTCATCTGCTATCCTGCCATCAGCAAACATGATCTGGATGAGGTTCAGCAAATGATTTTTTATTTCATCAGAACCAGTCATAAATCAGCTTTTTTTGAAATGGCTAAGGTATGCAATTATTTCCATATCATAAGCCTCATCAATTGCAGTTTTTCCATCTACATCCCTACTCAGCGGATCTACCCTGACTTTTTCAACCAGAAACTTTACCATGGGAAGGCTACCGCTTCTGACAGCATAAAACAACAGCGTCTTTTTGTCAACATCCGTCATTTTCTTATTTATCTCTTTGATTTTCAGGAGATAATTCATCAAAGGAACAGAGCCGCTTTCCGCAGCAAAAAACTGATAGGAAATGCCTTCAAACTTGTATTTTGTATCGGCATGGTGGTTAATCAGCACATTAACCATATCCGTATTGCCATTGGCCGCAGCCGTCATCAGTATCGATTTATCTTCAAAAACCCTATTCACATCAGCTCCGTTCTGAATCAGCAAAATGGCTGTTTCAGACTGATTGCATCTCACGGCAAGCATCAGCGGGCTAATAGGGTAAATTTTCCCGATCGCATTGACATCGGCTCCTTGCTCAATTAAAAACCTTGCTATTTCAATCCTGCCATATTTTGCAGCATAGTGCAGGGGCGTCAGTCCGGCTGCATTGATTTCATCTGAACGCTTGTACAATCGCCTGAAAATCAATGAATCTCCGCAAATTGCAGCTTCGTGAACACTCGTGATTTTTGTCTGAGGCTCTCCTTTTACAAATTCAAACAGAAGGAAGTTCAGTTTTTTAAAGCTGCCGGTCAGCTGAAAACCATTTTTGTTAAGTAAAAAAACTATCTCGTTTTCGGTAATTCCATTGTTTTCGAACTGTCCCAGATACAGCTTTCCATCATCTTTCAGGATATTCCTCAGGTTGGACAAAAAAGAATCGGGGTAAAACAATTGATGAATCACATCATTCATCATCACCACATCAAAAAAATGAGCAGGAAGTCGTGTATCATTTTGCCAGCCTATCGTCATCGTAAAACTGCTCCTGATTTTTCCCCCGCTTAAGGAAGCATAATAATCGTAAACTTTGGAAAATTCTTTCTGGTTGAGGCAAACCGGAGAGATATCCTCAAGATAAAAGGCAATACTGTCGGTAAAAAGAGAAACAGCTACGGGAAGATAGCCGTTTTCAGTACCAATATCTGCAACTACCCATCCTTTCCGGAATTCAACATTTTCAAGGTAGGCTCCTGCTTTTGCATCGTTACGAATGGCCGCAACATCCCTGAAAACTCTTCCACAGCGATAGGGTAAAAACTCACTGTTTTGTGAGAAAACAGTAATTACCATGGCTGTCAAGCCAATCAATAAAGCTAATTTCCTTAAAACACCCAAATGCTTAGAAATTAATGTTGGTAAATGTCAAGAATTTTTTCAAGCCTTTCACTTCTTGAGCCTTTAATTAAAATTGAATATCCTGTAAAATGCTGATTTTCAAACCACAGAATAAATTCATTCACATCTTTAAAGTGCATGCAATCGATGTCATTTTTAAAATCGCCAAAGTATTCCCCAATCAAAAACAGATGCTGATAATCGACTTTTTTAAGCAGGGAGATAATTTCCTGATGTTCCTGATGGCTATATTCCCCCAGTTCGTGCATATCACCCAGAATCAATATTTTCTTATCCGTTTTCAATTGAGCAAAATCATTGATAGCCAACGACATAGAGCTTGGATTGGCGTTGTAGGCATCCAGAAAAACCGTATTACCTCGCCATTCGAGCACCTGAGAACGTAGATTTTCCGGATAATAATTTCCGACAGCATCCTGAAAATCATTTGCCGGAATATTCATCCATTGCCCGATAGCCGAAGCTGCGAGAATATTGTTCAGATTGTAGCTGCCAAAAAGCCTTGATTTAACCAGAATTATTTCATTTCCGTATTTGATTTCGGCATGAACAAACGGACTGCATGAAACGACCCTTCCATTGAAAGTAAAATTTCCTTCTCCGAAAAATAAAACCTTTGCCTGCGTAATCAGTCTGCCGGAAAATTCATCATTTCCATTTACAATCAACTGATAATCTGTGTTTTGATTAAAAAAGTCAACAAATTCCCGATAGGCCTCAACCACATTATCAAAACCTCCGAACTCTCCCAAATGATCCTTACCGATGTTTGTCAAAACACCAGTGGTCGGGTGAGTGATGGTGGTAAGCAATCTGGTTTCTCCTAAATGATTTGCCCCTATTTCAATCACTGCCACTTCATGCCGGCTATCGATGGATAAAATGCTTAGCGGTAGTCCGATATGATTGTTCAAATTTCCCTGTGTGGCAAAAACCCTGAACTTTTTCTGTAATACACGGAATATCAGTTCCTTAGTCGTAGTTTTGCCATTTGATCCCGTGATTCCGATGACGGGAATATCAAGCTGCTGACGATGATAGGCAGCCAACTGCTGAAGGCACTGTACGGTGTCGGAAACGACTATCACCCGGTCGTTTTTTGTAAAAGAAACATCATCAGAAACTGCCACTACCGCACCTTTTTCGAGGGCCTGCGGAATAAATCTGTTGCCGTCAAAATTTTCTCCCCTTATGGCAAAAAATATTTTTCCCGACATTTCCTGCCTGCTGTCGGTACTGACATACAGATGTTCACGAAAAATGCTGTAAAGCCTTTTAATGGTTTCGTTCATGGTCGATCTTTTGTTTCCAGAGCTCCCTGAGCCTGATATAGCGTAAAAATGTACTGAATGCAGATAAGCGGGCAATCAGAAATCCGTAATATCCATCCAGAAAGCCTGCCCTGATAAAAAATATCTTGACAAATTTCCAGAGCGGATGAACGAGAATTTTAAACCAACCTGATTTTATGCCCTTCTGAAATCTGTGTTCAGCCGCTATCCTGCTGAATTTATAGATGGTATTGAGATGATCATCAATACTTTTGACGGAATAGTGAAGGATATCCCCTTTCAGGTGAACAATTGTTCCTTTTTCCAACAGACAAAGTTCATCATGGGGATTGATTCCCTGCCATATAACCTTGTTTTTCATAGCCATTCGCAACTTTCTGTCGGGATACCAGCCTCCGTGTCTGATCCATTTTCCGCAATAACTGGTAAGTCTGCTGAAGGTATAGGCATCAGCCGTGAAGTTTTTTTTCACCTCCAATACCGAACGAATGGCTTCATCCGATAAAGCCTCATCGGCATCCAGTGAAAGAATATAATCAAACCGTGCCTGCTGAAGGGCAAAGTTTTTTTGCTCGATATGGCCATTAAAGGGATGGGTTAAAAATCTCACCTTCGGAAAAGACTCACAGATCTCACGAGTCTTATCTGTTGAAAATGAATCAACTACAACGATTTCGTCTGCAACGGTCAGGAGGCTGTTCAAACAGGTGGCAATGTTTTTCTCCTCATTAAAAGTGATGATGACCGCTGATAACATTCAGAAAATTAAGGCTGGTTAAACCAATAGGATATGCCTAACATAAGCCCGACTGCCATAGAGGTGGTTTTGTAGCGCACTGAAATATCAGGTCTTGTTTCTTTTTTTGTACTGACCGGGAAGTAATATTCTGCCACATGTTTGGTCTTATCGAATTTAAAATCCTTGTTTTCAATATCGAACAGAGAACGTGACCATTGCAGCCCGGCATTTATCAGAATCTTTTCAGTGAGCACAAAAGAAAAAGAGGCTTCGGTAATGAATTTAAGATTGGTTCTTTTGAAAAGATTCATCAGGTCAATTTCATTTCCCGGCTGAATAAAAGGTGCAGGATCGGTTTTCATATCAGCCCCAACCAGCATATCAATTTGTAATCCGGGAGATATGGAAAGGATGACATTTTCATCTTCCAGTGAGGAACTAAACCTGAGCATAAAAGGGACTTCAAGTTGTGTAAGTGAATACTGGCTGGAAAAAGAAAAGGGAGTCGAATCGCCTGTATTGACATCATATTCAAGCTCTGCCGAATATTTCTGCCCTTCTTTTGACAGCTTTAATCCTGTTTGAAAACCAAAGTTATCGGTGCTGTTAAAAATATAATAAAAGCCATGAGCAAAATGATAGGTAGGCTCAAACACAAGTTTACTGTCGGATCTGTAATCATTGTAGTTTGGGCAGTTGGTGTATTGAAACATGGAATAAGGCTGAATATATTGCCCCCGCTGAGCAACAGCAGACCCGGCAAGAAGCAGTTGGATAAAAATAACTAACAACAAATGACGATTCATTCTCAGATATTTACAGGTTAATATTAAATAAACCCAAACGTTCGACATTTATTTTATCAATGATAACTCCAAGATCTTCCGGATTGTCGGCAAAATTGAATTTATCCACGTCAATAATCAGCACTTTCGAATTTTTCTGTGATTTATAATCTGCAATCCATGCTTCATATCTTTCATTGAGTTTTTTGAGGTAGTCGAGGCGAAGCGAATCTTCAAACTCGCGTCCCCTGCGCTGAATCTGATTGACAAGTGTCGGGATGGAAGCACGAAGATAAATCAGCAGGTCGGGAGGCGTAATAAATTTTTCTATGGTTTCGAATAAAGTTCTGTAATTATCGAAGTCTCTTTTGCTCATCAGCCCCATCTGATGGAGGTTGGGGGCAAAAATATAGGCATCTTCATAAATCGTACGGTCCTGAATGACGGTCTTTTTCCCTTCCCTGATGTCGATAATTTGCTGAAAACGTTTTTGAAGGAAATAAATCTGAAGATGAAAAGACCATGTTCTCATGTCTTTATAAAAATCGTCCAGATAGGGATTGTTGTCAACTTCCTCAAAATGAGGATCCCAACCATAATGTTTTGCCAGTAGGTCAGTCAGGGTAGTTTTACCTGCACCTATGTTCCCGGCAACTGCCACATGTTTAAAATCATGTTTTTCTTCTACTTCCTTATTTTTTACTGCCATCTGATAAAAATATTATTCCTTGTTCCTGATGAATTACTTTAAAAATTTTGCGAGGTAAAAAAATATTCTTTCATGCAAAGATAAAGGATGTTTTTTTAGTACAAGGAGTATAGTGTGATTAATCTGATTTTATCGGATATTTGCCGACATATCAAATAAGCTGTTGAGGTAAATGCTGATAAAAACGATAGAAATTTCGAAGGTGTACAAAATGGGCAAGGTAGAAATTAATGCCCTCCGGAAAATATCTTTTGAAATTGATAAAAATGAATACGTTGCCCTGATCGGTCCTTCAGGCAGCGGAAAATCAACCCTGATGAACCTGCTGGGTTGTCTCGATACACCCGACCACGGAAAATATTATCTCAACGGCTATGATGTCAGCCAACTGACAGATGATGGTCTTGCCCGTATCAGAAATGAAGAAATAGGCTTTGTTTTTCAGTCGTTTAACCTGATTCCAAGAATGTCTGCCCTCGAAAATGTTGCCCTTCCGCTGATATATTCCGGTGTCAGACGAAATGAAAGGCTGGAACGAGCTGAACAAAAGCTTAAGGAAGTGGGACTTGGCGAAAGAATAGGGCATAAACCCAATGAATTGTCGGGAGGAGAAAAACAAAGGGTTGCTATTGCCCGTGCCCTGATTAATAATCCCTCCATCATTCTGGCAGATGAACCCACAGGAAACCTTGATACCAAAGTATCTTATGAAATTCTCGACCTGTTCGAGCAAATTCATGAATCGGGAAATACCATCATTCTGGTTACCCATGAGCCGGATATTGCCGAACGTGCTCACCGCATTATCAAGCTCAGAGACGGACAGATTGAATCCGACCTCAGGCAAAAAACCTGATGACGCTATTCAACTTTATCCAGATAATATACTGCCTTCGGATCGCTGGTAATCACTATCTTGTCAACAACTGCCTTCAGAAAGGTATTGTTAAAATAATCCTTGTCATATTCACGGATGTATTTCTTGTTGGTGGTATAAAACACAATCCCGTCATACACTTTGGCAACCTGATTATTTTTGTTGCTGTAGCCCCATTTCCCGTAACCATACGCATCGACCACCTCCTGCAAAGTGCTTTTTCCCAGAACTACACCCTCCTTTGTTTTGACAATATACGGAGGAAAAATCTCAATCGATGTGAGTATTTCCCTGACCCCTTCTTCCTTGGTAAAATTGAAAATCAATCCTTTTTTCAGGTATTTCATCTTATAATTATAGATGCTTACTGACTTTTGCTTCTTATCGTCAAAATACTGCCTGATGAGAACTTCTTCCGGCCAGTATTCGCTTCCAAACCTTGCAGCAACCTCTTCTTCCGTAGAAACGCCAAACAATATTCCATCCATACCCTTTCCGATAAAAATGGTGGAGGTGTCGTTATTTTTTGTTTTTTGTCCATAAGCTGACACGACAGCTGACAATACAAAAAGCATGAGTAATTTTTTCATGATTAATTGTTTTATTAATTACTATTCTATTATAACCTTATGATTTTCAATGCTATCTGTCAAATAGATTCTTAAAAACCAAATGCCTTTGGGCAGATTATCCACGTAAATGGCTGACCCTGTTAATGGCAGAACTTTCTCTTCCATGATTTTACCGTCAGGGCTCATAAGTATGAGCTTTTTTACCTGACGACCTGAAATATTAATTTCAAAATTTCCATCTGAAGGGTTTGGAAAAACAGAGACGTTATTTCTCTGATTCGGTTCATTGGTTGAAACGGGAAAACAAAGACTTAGCAAGCTATCCACCTCAGATCGCAGTGAAGGGAGCAGCACATAGGCAGCAGTGCCCGGACATTCCGTTGAACATCCATCTCTGTGCCCGCAGATGACGGGCAATAGCAAGGCAGTATCGCTGCCGGGCGGATGCAGAGCCGAATCGAGAGGATTAAGCTGATCTTTATGACATTTCCATAAAATCAGTTTTTTCAAAGAAAAGAGTGCCTGAGGCGTGGGAAGGCTCACCGAATATTCTCCCAACAGGCAAATGCCCATGGTATTCGTATTTTTCCCGCAGAAATGAGCCCCTTTCACAAAGTCGTCTTCCATCCATCCCTGTCCGTCTCTTCCTGAATAAATAGTTCCGTCTCTGGCAATCAGAAAGTTATATCCAATATCATCCCAGCCTAATGTTTTGGTGTGATAAAGATAAATATTTCTGACATCTTCGAGATGATTAACAGAGGTATTCGAGCCGGCAGAATGATGAATAACGATATGGGCGGTCCGGGTATAAGTCGGTTTCACGGTTGGCGGGGTCAACCCTGACCGCCATTGATCCTGATCCACCATGAGCGGCTTGCTGCAGTCAATACCTGAAAAATTCTCTTCCAAATGATTTTCAGGGAGATATACTTTACCTGCATGATAGGTATGTATGAATATCCTACCGATATTTTGTGAAAAAGAAACAATTATTTCATTTATGGCTTTTCCGGTAAATATAATGTCAGAAACCTGTAAGCTGTCTGAAAACATGACCTCATCCTCCCCGAAAGGAATAAGCCCGACAGCTTTCCCTGAAACAGTTACACTGATTTCGTCAAAATGACCGCTAACAGGAATTAAAACTGAAAAAGCGGTGAAGGAATCCGGAAATTTCAAAATATATTGTCCATGGTTCTGAAAATCAACCTGCCAGGCATTGAAAACATCGCCATCATGGGCTTCAAGCATCATTTCCTGTGCAACAGCTATCTGATAAACAGACAATAAAAAGATAATATTAATGACGAATAATTTCATTCTTTATTAAAGACCTTCCAGCCCTGAGCCAGCAATTCATGTTCATTTCCCGATTTGGAAATCAGTTTCCATCCATAGTCAGCATCGGTGATATGCCCGATAGGTGTAATATCCGGATTATTTTCAATTTTTTTAAAATCTTCCTGTCTGATGGTGAATAACAATTCATAATCCTCACCCCCGTTCAGTGCAAATGTGGTCGGATCCATGTTCAGTTCACGTGCAGTGGAATAAGTCTGGGGATCAAGAGGAATTTTTTCCTCAAAGAGCTTCACCCCTGTACCCGATTGCTTGCAGAGATGAATGATTTCGGAACTTAAGCCGTCAGAAATGTCAATCATGGCGGTAGGGACGATATCCAGTTCCCTCAGCATTTCGACAATATCTTTCCTTGCCTCCGGACGAAGGCACCTTCTCAAAACATAATCATAACCTTCGAGCTTAGGTTGCATTTCCTTGTCCACTTCATACACTTTCTTTTCTCTTTCCAGCACAAGCAAGCCGGCATAAGCACCACCAAGGTCACCGCTGACGCATAATATCTCGTTTTTCTTTGCTCCGTTACGGTAAACAATCCTGTCTTCATCCGCATATCCAACGACAGCCACATTAATGATCAATCCGCTGCCAAGCGTTGTGGTATCACCTCCAACCAAATCAATTTTATATTGCTCACATGCGTTTTTCATACCGGAGTATAATAAATCAATCATCTCTACCGAAAAGTGATTGCTGACAGCAATGGAAACCACTACCTGTGCAGCCTCACCATTCATAGCATAAATATCAGATATTGATGACGTTATCGCTTTATATCCCAAATGTTGCAAAGGAAAATAGGTCAGGTCGAAATGAACACCATGAACCAGCATATCGGTTGACAACAGAATTTTTTTTCCTTTTGCATCCAGAACGGCACAATCATCACCGACAGCTTTCAGGGTGTGTGAAGAAAATGTTTTTAAATCTTTTGACAAAAAATCTATCAGCCCAAACTCTCCCAGTTCTGAAACCGGAGTAAAATGAATATCCTGCATAACTAAATTTAGTGCAAAAATAGAGGTTTAAATGTTATGATGAAAAAAAGTGGCTAAGCACCTGTCAAAGAGTTTTGAGTACGGATGGCAGGATAAGTTATCTGATTTAACAAACTGATCTCCAACAATTAATCCATCAGCATTTAATTTTAATTAAAGGAGATGATAAATTTTTTCGTTACGACAATCAAACAAACTGTTTCCGCCCACATACAATCAACATTCATCCAAAACTAAATTATTTTACGGGGAGTTGTAATTTTGCAATTCAAACAGGATAGGTATAATCAGTCATTTGAAAGAATATAATTTAAAAATAAACGTACCTGATATAGTGGAATTTCTGGGAATAAACGACAGAAATTTCAGGTTAATGAAAAGCTATTTCCCTGATATACAGATTATTTTAAGAGGGGAAGAGCTAAAGTTTATCGGAGAAGAGGAAGCAACATTAAATGCAGTAGAAGCATTTGAAAACCTGATGGAATTTGTCAGCCGCTACCAGCGATATGATGAACAGATTATCAAAGACCTGCTTGGGGGCAATCAACCGGCTGTTCTGGCACCGGAAGAAAACGGGAACCTGATATTATACGGAAGAAACAATCAGCCCATACGGGCCAAGACCCCTACCCAGCTTAAGCTCGTCAAGGCAGTAAAAGAGCATGATGTTGTATTTGCGGTTGGTCCAGCTGGTACCGGAAAAACCTATACCTCGGTAGCGCTGGCAGTAAGGGCATTAAAGAAAAAGGAGATAAAACGCATCATTCTTACCCGTCCGGCAGTGGAAGCCGGTGAAAACCTCGGATTTCTGCCGGGTGATATGCGGGAAAAAATAGACCCCTACCTGCGTCCCTTGTATGATGCTCTGGACGATATGCTTTCTGCCGATAAAATTGCTTTCTATCTGGAAAGAAAAATTATTGAAATTGCACCCCTTGCCTTTATGCGTGGTCGAACACTCGACAACGCCTATGTGATACTTGATGAAGCCCAGAATTGTTCCGACCTTCAGTTAAAAATGTTTCTGACACGCATGGGGCCTCACGCCAAGTTTATTGTCAATGGCGACCTGACACAAATCGACCTGCCTGCCTCACAGCGTTCCGGATTGCTCAGGGCAACTCAAATTCTCAGTCATATCAAGGGAATCACCGTTCTCGAGTTTGACATTCATGATGTTACACGCCATCGTATCGTCAAGGAAATTATCTCAGCCTACTCAGTAAAAAAAGATAAAGAAACAAAATAAAAAGTTATTCACCAATACTATGAAATTCGAAGCATTAAAAGAAAGTAATTTTAAGTTTAAAGGTCAGAAAAGCCTGAAACGAGGAAAAGTAAGGGATATTTATGAGTTAGGAGACGACTACCTCCTCTTTATTGTCTCCGACAGAATATCAGCCTTCGATGTTATTTTACCCAGGGCAATTCCTTTTAAAGGAGAGATTTTGAATCAGATAGCTGCCAAATCGATGAAACAAACAGAAGACATTGTTCCGAACTGGCTGCTGGATGTTCCCGACCCGACTGCTTCTATCGGAATAAAATGCGAACCTTTTCCGGTCGAAATGGTCATACGCGGTTATCTGGTCGGGCATGCCTGGCGGGAGTATGCTTCAGGGAAAAGGAGTATCTGTGGTATTCCACTGCCAGACGGAATGGTTGAAAATCAGAAGTTTGAGAAGCCTATCATTACCCCCACTACCAAAGCCATGGAGGGACATGATGAAGACATCAGCCGCGACTTTATCATTAAAAATGGTCTGGTTTCGGAAGAATATTACACTCAGCTCGAAGATATCACCTTTAAATTATACCAGAGAGGCTGTGAAATTGCTGCGGAAAAAGGTTTGATACTGGTTGATACCAAGTATGAATTTGGGTTGAGAGACGGCAAAATTTACCTGATTGATGAGGTTCATACCCCCGATTCGTCCCGCTATTTTTATCTTCAGGGCTATGAGGAAAACTTCAGAAAAGGGGAAAAACAAAAGCAGTTGTCAAAAGAATTCGTCCGTGAATGGCTGATGAGTCAGGGATATCAGGGAAGAGAAAATGATGTGATGCCTGAGTTTACTGACGAAATTGTTGAAATGATCATGAACAGGTATGTGGAGTTGTATGAACAGTTTACAGGGGAAAAATTTAATTTGTCAGCAAGAGAAAACCTTGAAAACCGAGTTTTCACAAACATTTCATCAGCCATCGACCGGCTTCGCCTGAAATAAACATGCAGATAGTCCGTTAACATTAAAAAAAATGAAGAAATCTGCTTACCTGATTCTGATTTTGTTATTTCTGATTCCCTCTGTTTACGGTCAGCAGGAAGACCTTAGCCAGTTGTATGAAAAAGTCAAAAAAGCATTGGTATCTGTCAGCACTTTTAAAGACGGGAGCCTTCAACACACCGGCACGGGAATTTTCATCAGCTCAACCGGTAAAATACTGACTGCCAATCACCTGGTAAATCATTCCGACTCCATCCGGGTCAAAGGCTTTGATGGAAAACAATACAGGATTGTTTCGGTGGAGGTGGTCAGTGAAGAAGGCGACATGGCTTTGCTCCAGACAGTTGCCCTTCCGATGCAGTTGAGTGCAGTGTCTTTGTCAGAGAGTGTTTTTTATGAAGGAGATCCTGCTTTTTCCATCTGTGTCAATGAAAAAGGAGAATTTTTAGTCAGTGAAGGTTATGTTTCGGTCATCCGGAGGTTTGAAGGAGTTGGTCCGGGGATATTGACGGCCATGCATTTGGATCAAAACTTTGACGGAGCTCCGTTGTTGAATAATTTCGGTGAAGTGATCGGTATGTTTTCCTATCCTCTCATTGAACGCTTTGATAAGTTTTTTGCCGTAAGCATTAAATTAATCACTGAAAATCAATCATATAAACCAAAAGATTATACTATTACCCGGGTTACCGAACAAAAGATCACGGACAAGGCTGAGCTGAAAAACCAGAAGATTATTGAAAAGGAAGGTTTAAATTTTGACAGCATATATATCATCGAGCCAAAACTGAAAGCCCTTGGCGACTCGATCAAGGATGCATGGAACGAATATGCCCGGCTGGATGCGCTGACAGATTTCATCCCGCTTTTTGTTAAAGCATTGAAAGTCAGGGGTTCTTATTATTATTCCTTTAATCATCTTGACTTTATGTATAAACTGGTAGCTCCCGACAATAGTTTCAGGTTGTTCAGCTGGACTTTGCGTTTTGATGACGGTACTTACCGCTATTACGGAGCTATCCAGTACAACAGCATCAACCTGAAATTGCTGCCTCTTTACGATTATTCTCACATGATACCCTATGACATTGTGGAAGATACCATTCTCAGCAATGAATCATGGTTTGGCGCTCAATATTATGATATCGGGATGTTTAAAAAAGGAAGAAAGAAATTTTATGTTTTGCTGGGATGGGATGGAAACAATTACATCAGCAGCAAGAAAATCATTGAATTACTGACTTTTGATGAAAATGGCAATGCCGTATTCGGGGCTCCGGTTTTTCAGGACACCATCCGTACACGAACAAGGGTCGTCCTGCAATACAACAAAGATGCGGTGGTTGCCCTGAAACTGATTCATTCAAAAAACCTGATTGTTTTTGACAACCTTGTTCCCCCTGTAAAAGACGATGCAGGTAAAGTCTGGACTTACCTTCCGGATGGGAGTTATAACTATTTTAAATTCAGCAAGGGAAAATTCATCTTTCATGAAGATGTCTTTAAAAATGAAAAAATCACGCAGGAAGACCTGAACGAGTCGGACAATATTTCAGGGAAGCCCGGTAAGAAAAATGATTCAAAATCTGGCATTCTGCCACCGAGATAAAGGGAATTGACGAAGTCGTAAATCGTAAATCCAATATTTTTTCTATTCCCAAAATCAATCTGGCCTTATTGACCCAGTGTGTATCTGACACTAAACCCAAAATTGGTGAAAGAGGTGGGATAACTTGTCGAAACAACCGGTTTTGTTACATTTCTGTTGAAGAACAATCTGATGGTCAGGTTGTCGTTGATTACATAGTCCAGGTAGGGTTTTAACGTAAGCACCCTGCTTCCGCCAACATTCTGCGTTTCATTTTCATCGAGTTTATAAATCACTGACCTGTTGGTGCGAAGGGTAAAATCGAGCCGGAAATTCAGGTCATTTTCAAGAATGACCTTTTTGTTGTGATATTTGATAAAAGAAGGTAACTGAACTTCCTTAGCCCTGTATCCGATGCCGATGGTCAGGTCTTTGTCCCTGATTTCGGCAGTCTGATAGTTGGCAAAGGTAAAGCTGATATTTCGGGTAGTCCTGTATTCAATACGGGATGTCCAGTTGTTCACCCAGTTGATATCAAGTCCAAGCAAGGGAGCCAGTTGTTCCGTAATGGTGATGGTTTGAATTCTGTATTTGGGTATCAGGTTTTTCCCGACAACAGGAATTTCATTTTCATCGTAGTTAAGATTTGAGGTGAAATTTGAAACATTATAAGATGACCTGTATGCGTGGTTAAGGTTAATGTTTTTAATGTACTTCTTAATCCATTCAACTTTGCTCAATCCGCTGTAAGTAATGCGCCAGTTGGGGGCAGGAATGGCAGGGAAATTTGATAAAGAGGTCAGCATGGCATTTTTACCGGCATAAGCAGCAAGAAATGCAGGAATAATCACATCCTGTGAGGTACGGGTATAGCCAGCCGGGAAATCAAAGGTGTCAACGGGTCCTCCGGGAGACAGCCGGTGGGCGATGACATGCCTGTTATCTTCGAAATTCTGGTATGCCTGAGATTTGTCTTCGTTCCACCGTCCTTTTAATGCTGTCGGTAACGACCAGTAAGACATGCTGAAACTTCCACCTTCGACAGGACTACGCGACACAAAATCTCCGGTTATTTCATCATAACGGAATATTTCCTGAAAGTTTTTGGTCATTTGCCTGTTCATTTCAACATTTATCCTGAAGTCCTTAAATGGTTCCAGATTGGCATTAACAGTCAGGTTTTCAATATAGTTTTGCATGTATAGCGTATTTAGGGAAGTATCCCTCGTCAACCAACCGTTTCTGGCAGCAATAAACCTGAAATCGGGATCCTGAATTCCGGCCAGAAAGGGCAGCCCGGGAGCATTGAGATCCCAGTTATTTCCAAGTATCTGAGGCCTTTTGTCATAGCCGGGCAGAATTGTTCCCTGATTTAATGAATAATTAATGGTTGCATTTTTCAGGCTCATCAGAAAGCGAAGTGATGATTCCAGCAGTTTATAAAAACCCTCGTTAACTTCAATATTTTCAGCTGTAATCTTTTCCCCGTTTTCATCCACCAGTTCCTTTCCTTCTTTTTTGTATTTTTCTTTCAGCTCTTCAAAACGTTTTTTCCTGATTTCACCGATATTACTCTTGTTTGCGTTAATGTTTTTAAAAAATTTGATTTTTCCGTAAAGGGAAACAAAATTCAGATTAGCCGAAAGCTGAGTAGTCTGTGCATTCTGGATCGTATTACCAAGTTCCTTTGCCGCAGGAGGAGCTTCCCGCCAGTTGTAACTGCCGGTATAGGATGCTCTGGCATTTATCCAGTCAAAAACCGGAAATTTCCGTAAAGGTATGTCGTACGACAGTCCTATTTTATGATCAAAGCTTCTGGTGTTCCCCATCCTGCTGAAGTTTCTCAGAATGGTATCCCTCGTTTCGGGAGTAATAGGGCCTGCAGGCTCATACACATAAGCATCGACACTGGCATTGTAAACCAGCTTCAAGGAGCGGGTAAAATCATGGCGGTATTCATAAATTCTCTTGATGGTGAAGTTCTTTTCGTACAATGGGGTCAGTATCGTCTGAATATTGGTATTGTTACGGTATAGCATTTCTCCGTAACGCCTGTCAATCTGAGTCTGAAAACTGAACGACTGGGGAATAAGCCCGATATTAAAATCCGTTATTGGCCGTAAATACTTCGATTTCGACTTAATCACCTTTCTGAACGGGGTAATATTTTTCTCTTTAAAGGTATAGTTATAGTTCAGTATAAACTGGTGATTCTGTTTGAAATCATATTCGGCATTAATATCCCGTTTGAAAACATCATTATAGGCATACGAAAGCAGGACATTTTCGATATCATAGAAATGAAATTTCCTTTTATCAGGATTTCTCATTTTCTGAACGTTCATAAAATTAAGACTGGTACGGCTGATGAATGTTTCGGCAGCATATAGTATGGAATCTCTTTCTTCACGGGTCTGAGCCAGATCAAGCCTTGTTTTGAGCAGGATATCGGGGGCAAGCGGATTGTACTGTGGTTTGCTTCTCGACTGGGAATAGTTGTAAAACATGGGTATTTTCACCTTTGCTTTCTGCGGAAAGAATTTTCCAAGCTCAAGATAAGTCTGTACATCGAAGGTGGTCAAATCTTCCTTGCTTCTGTCCTGCAGCTTTTGTTCAAGGCTCCCAAACCCAACTGTTTTAATGCTCCCCGACACATTTACCTTCCCGAAATCTGCCAGTTTGGTCGCTATTTTTCCAATGGCTGCATACCCACCTCTCTGATCGAAATCGGTTACACGGAGTTCGTTTATCCAGATTATCCCGCAATGCGGCTCACCATTGTCGGGGTTTACAAAACTATTGTCTTTTGACGGGTTTCTGACGCCAATCATGATGACTTTGACATTGCTGAGGTCGGGATTACCCAAAACCGTTATCCGGCCTTTATTGGCCTTATCGAACTGAGTAAAAGGCAGAATAAGGCTCGAACCGGGTGTTGTTTCCCTCAGTTGCCGGACCCTGAAAAATTCTTCAAATAAAATGTTTATTTCGTTGATGGTATCCCAGATTAATTCGGCATCGCTGGTACCATAAGGTGTTGGTTTAAGCGGAATTTCATATTCGTAATAATTACTGCTGAAATCGGTACCCATGCGTACAAAAAGGGAAAGATCGCCATAGTTGAGTGTCTGACCTTTTTTCGCTTCAGCATGAACAAACATTCTGAGCCTTTTATAGGTTCTGACATCGAAAGAAACGTTTTTATAGGCTGCACGTGCTTCACCATCCGGAAGACAGGTTGAAAAGCTCAGGGATTGTTCGTTGGCTTCGAGCAGTTCGTAGGTGCTGATATCCTGTTCACGGATAATACCCGGTGGCAAGACATAGGGAATGGGGTCTCGTTTCCCGTTTGCTTCAATGTTAACGGTTGAGATATCGAAAATAGTCGAATCAATGGGATCGCCCGGGCCGGTTACCTCACCGGGAGCCTTCAGATCGTAAAGGTATTGCCGCCAGTCGCCACGAACCAGCTGAAGCCTACCAAATCTAAGCACCACATCTTTTTCAAAATCAGTGAGAATCATTCTCATGAAGCGTATTGACTTAAAATCCCTGATCTGGCCGATACGTTTGTCATAGGCACGGATAGGAATTTTAAACTGATACCATACGGCTTCATCATAACTGCCATTGCGTAGCTTAACCTTAACTACCTGTTTATCAACGATAAAGTTTTCCCCAACCGTCATATTCGGGTGGAGGTTAATATCATATTCGTAATAAGCTTCAATTTCATTGAGGGTAAAATCACCATTGGCATCTTCTACATCAGGGCTGAGGGTTCCTGTGGTTGAATACTGCTGGTTCTGGGTCGGAATAGGTGAATTTCCCTCTGTATTTCTGTAGTTTTTATATCGTTCAATGATGTCGGCATTGGCATTGTCGAGGTCATCTCCCCTGAAGAAATGATAATTGTCGGCAGAAGGGTCGTCCAGAATCAATTGTTTGGCGCCAGGGTCCATGTTGGGAAGTTTATCAATAAAGTCGGTTTTACGGAAATTATATTCTTCGTTGTCAGAAAGTCCGTCTAATCCGACATCCTGAAAATCACGTGCTGTCTGATCGTTGTCGAAGGCATAATTGATAGGATTGATGGTAGGAACTTTTCCCCAGATAGTATTGTTCACCTTTTTGTTGCTGGTATCTTTGGGCAGACCGTTTTCAAAAAACTTAGCCCCGTCACGGAGTACATCTTCAGAAATATCCCCGAGGTGAATGATCAGTTTGCCGTCATCAGGCTGAAAATCACTGTCGAGATAGGGATCGAGCAGCCAGAATTCGATATATTCAATGTTTGCGGCTTCAAAATCATTGGTTTCAATTTTACGCATGATTCCACCCCAGTTGGATTTAGGGTTTTTCAGCTTACCAAAATAATCCAGACTGGCATAGTCATAGTTATACGGGCCTCGCTCTGAAGGGAAATAAGCCAGATCGAATGTTCTGAGTGTTGAAGGCATCCCTGTCTGCATTTGTTTGAAAGGAAACAGCTCGGTTTCAAGTACTTCACGCATACGATGGCGCGACAACATGAAAGTATCAATATTTTTTGGCGTATTGGCCGTGCCTCTGTAGAAAAGGTCATCAATGGAATACCAGGATAATTTGGCACGTCTGTAACCATTACGCAGATCGTTGGAATATTGCCCGTAAGGAAACTCGATGGGTTGCCCCTGTGGGGTTGAAGCCAAAGACCAGTAATTTCCCATCCGGAGGTCATAGGGTATTTCACTTCCTTCAAAATCATCAATATAAGAAGTTCCTGAAGGACCTATGGCTTTGGGATGGCCGGGTATGATTTGAGCAAATTCTCCTGTAATTAAAATTTCCGACATTTCCTTGGTCTCGATTAGCGGTATTCTGTCCACCAGTTTGGTCAGAAAGCGGCTATCGGTACGGTAACTTCCGTCAAAGCCGTAAATCACGTTATTTAGAGGCTCGGTTCCTATATTGACTTTCTGTGTTAGTGGTTTTTCTTTCAGGTAAAGCAGGGTTCCGCCCAGGAAGAAATCCTCAGAAAATTTATAGTCCAGCCGGGTTCCAATCAGGGTCTTTTGCTGAATGGTAAATAATGAATTACTCTCACAGGTTACCTTAATGGGTTGTCCGCTGTTGAGGACACTCTGATTGATAATTTTAACGCGGCCTAAGGTATAATCTACCGTATAATCAATATTTTCACGAAGTTGCATTCCTCCTGCCGAAACGGTAACCGATCCTTCGGGAACCTGTATGGCATTGAGGGAAATCTCAGCTCCTGAACTACCCAGATAATACCCTCTGATATAAAATTTATCAAACTGTTTGAGCTGCTCTGCCTGAACCTGTGTGGAATCGTAAAGGGCATCAAAACAATAGTAATCTGCCAGTTTCTGATCTATGAATTTTTTTCTGAGTGTCGAGCCGAAAGGTTCCAGAGTGGGGAAAATGATAAGTCCGCGACCGGAGTTGATGGTTATTCCATCAATAAAGTCAAAAATACCATCCGGCTGATTGTGCTGGGTGCTGTTCAGGTTATCAAGATTGAGCACCTGAATAAGCAGTTTACCATTCAGCTGAGGCTCTGCACTTTCAGGAATATAGTTCAGATTGGCACCACTTTTATCATCCTCGTAAATGATATCGAGTTTAAACTCATTGGGTTGAATCTGCGAAGAACCAAGGCTGTAGATATTTTTCATCATGAGATCCCACATGGGGATGTCGGTACGCGTAGAGGTGCTTTTCAGCATTTTAACAAATAAAACATTGGGATTGTTTGGGTCGGGCGGAACATCCTGAGAAAATTCGCCTACCTGATACCTGACCCCGTTGAAGGTATATTCATAAGCAACAGCAAGGGCATAACCGGGATCGAGGCGCTGATTGAGGCTGATGTATCCCAGCTTGTCATTGATGGTGTATTCGTTGGGATTGAGCTTGCGGGCATTGTCAATTTTGATATAGTCCTGACCATTGTAAAATTTGGCCGATGTGGTCGAAAGTTTGGACAGCTCCTGGCTTACGGTTGCATTTGAACGGAATTCAGGTTTGTCAATATTTTCAAAGAGCGTGTTGGCCCCATTGTCGGGGTAATCGCTTTTGGGAAGAACAAAATCCCCCTTGTCGGGATTCAGGTTGCTGCTGTTGTAAGGCTGTGGCTCACCCAAATCCATGAAGGCCACCAGGTTGCGGGTATTGTTAAAATCAGCCGTACGGTTAATGACCCATACTTCCACTCGGGTAATCTGAATGGGTGAGTTGATGACAGGTAAGGTTTTTAAAGCCTGTTCATAAACATAGTTCCTGAAATACTGATTAAGAAAAAAGTGTTTGTTGGCATCGTATTCAAGTGAAGAAATGTTGAATGTGGTCTTCTGTGCCCCGTTCTCGATGATGATTTCCTTTTTTTCACTCTTTTGCTGGGAAAATACATTGGTCATCATCAGCTTGCCAAACTGAAGCTTTGATTTGACGCCAAACAGGCTTGTACTACCGGTAATCAGCGTTCCCTGAACGGGAAGACTCACATTTCCGGCTTCTAGCAGTTTAACGATATCGTCTTCTTTTCCTTCGTATCTGAGTTTTATTTCATTATCAAATTCAAAATTGCTTTCCGTGTCGTAACCTATACCAAGTCCTATTTTGTCGCCAATACTACCCCTGACATTTAGCTTGATTTTCTGGTCAAACTTAAACTGAGAGTTTCTTTGTTGCTGAAGTGTCCATGCCGGATTTGAAATGCGGTTGATGTCGTAAGAAAAACTTAGCTCCGCCATTCCCTGGGGCTTTATGTCGATATTACCGCCAATAATATCTTCCACCACCTTGGGGGTTTTGATATTTATTTTGGGCTCAAATCCTTTTTCACGTTGAAGAAAATTCTGTGATTGCGAGCGCTCTTTAAAGTAATCGTGAATACTGTTGCGGTTTTGCATGGCGATATAATCGGCCAGCGATATGATTCTTTCCTCTCCTATCCTGATTCCGCCAATGGTATTGTACATACGGTAATTTGAAAGGGAAGTATCGAGTTCTGTATGGGTTTCGATGGCATCAGGAATAGAAAGGTCGAAACTGTGGTTTTTGCGGGGTGTCAACGGATCTAATGAACTGCTGACGGGATATTTCAATACAGATTTTTTCCCTGTATCGTCAGGAACAAGTGGCTTTTTTACAGAAGAAAGCTGAACGGGGTGAGGCCCTCCTATTCCATAAACAAAAACTACTGCTGCAAACAAAACAACAACTGTCCTGACGGTATTTTGTAGTATCTTACTGTTCATTGGTGACGTCAATCGCTTACAATCCTTTTAATGATAGTTTGATAATTTCCTCAGCTGTTAGTTTTTGTTTGTTTTCTCTGATTATTTTAGTTACCGATTTTTCGGCTTCAGCTTTTTTGTAACCCAGCATCACCAGGGCGCTGACGGCTTCATCAAATACTTCATCCGTAAACACAAGGGGTGAAAACAAGTCTTTCCCTGTTTTTTTCATCGAATCCTGAAGTTCAACAATCATTCTCTGGGCTGTTTTGGGGCCAATACCTTTAATAGATTTTAACAACGATACATTACCGCTTATTATTGCATTGATAATTTCATTTGTTTTCAGGGAAGAAAGGACCACCATTGCCGTACCACCACCAATACCGGAAACAGAAATCAGGTCGCGGAACAAATCCCGCTCTTCTGCGGTTGAAAAGCCATATAAAATATGTGCATCCTCTTTGATGGCCAGATGAAGCAGAAGCGTACATTCTTTTACGGAGGTTAAGGCTTCGTAAGTATTTAAAGAAATATTGATTTTATACCCGATATTACCGGTTTCAATGACTACATAAGCCGGTGTAAGTGAAATGATTTGTCCCTTAATATATTCGTACATCAGTTTCCGGTTCTCCTATTCGTTGTTGTTGGCATCAATGACAGCAATCTGAACCATATTGACAATTTCATTAACAGAGCTGCCTAATTGCAAAATATGAACCGACTTTTTGAGGCCATTGACTACGGGGCCTATGGCTTCGCTCTGGCTCATCTCCTGAACAAGTTTGTAGGCTATATTTCCGGCTGTCAGGTATGGAAAAATCAAGGTATTGGCCGGACCATCCACCAGTTTTGAAAATGGAAAATGTTCTTTCAGCAATTCATTGTTAACTGCAAAATTGGCCTGCATTTCACCATCTACTATTAAATCAGGATAGTCTCTGTGTAATATTTCAACAGCCTGGCGGGTAACCTGAGGGATTTTTCCTTTGTTGGAGCCGAAATTGGAATAACTCAGGATGGCAACCCTCGGTTCAATGTTATACATCTTCACGCGTTTGACCGTTTGAAGTGTTATTTCAACAATATCTTCAGCGGAAGGATTCATGTTGATGGTTGTATCGGCAAAGAATATCGGACCTTTTTGTGTAACCATGATATACATACCGGAAACCAGGCGGCAGTCGTCTTTTTTCCCGATAATTTCAAGAGCCGGACGAATGGTATCAGGATAAGGCGTGGTCAGACCGCTGATCATGGCATCGGCAAAACCTGTTTCGACCAGAAAAGGACCGAAATAGTTGCGGTGGCGTAATCTGTCTTTTGCCATTGCCAGAGAAATCCCCCTCCGCTGACGTTTTTCGTAATAAATCTGAGCAAACTGTTTCCTCCTTTCCGATTCTTCCGGTGAACGCGGATCAATAATTTCCACCTCCTGCGGCAGGTCGATCCTGAATTCTTCTATAAGTTTCTTAATTTTATCCTTGTTACCAAGCAAGATAGGAACAGCCACGTTATCATTATAAACAATCTCAGCCGCTTTCAGGATTTTGTAATTATCGGCTTCGGCAAATACTACCCGTTTAGGATGCTGACGTGCTTTTGAGCGAATCTGCCTGATGAAACTGCTCTTCTTTCCTAATCTTCTCGATAATTCATCCTGATATTGTTCAAAATCAGTAATAGGGTTACGTGCCACTCCACTGTCCATAGCAGCTTTAGCCACAGCAGCCGAAACATAGCTGATCAACCTTGGATCAAACGGTTTTGGAATGATGTATTCTCTTCCAAAAGAAAGATTTTTAACATTGTAAGCAATATTGACTTCTTCAGGAACAGGCATTTTGGCCAGCTCAGCCAGTGCATAAGTAGCAGCCACTTTCATCTGGTCGTTGATGCAGGTTGCCCTGACATCCAAAGCTCCACGGAAAATAAACGGGAACCCAAGTACATTGTTCACCTGATTGGGATAGTCGGAACGTCCGGTGGCAATGATAAGTGATTTTCGTGCAGAAATAGCATCTTCATAAGAAATTTCAGGAACCGGATTCGCCATGGCAAATATAATCGGATCGAAAGCCATTGAACGTATCATATCCTGAGTAAGCACATTTCCTTTCGACAAGCCAACAAAAATATCAGCATCCCTGATGGCTTCCTCAAGCGTCCGGACGTTAATGTCAGTAGCAAATTCCTGCTTATATTTATTCAGGTCATCCCTGTCTTTTCTCAAAACTCCCTTACTGTCGAGCATGATGATGTTCTCTCTTTTGATGCCCAGAGCCACATAATGTTTTGCACAGGAAATTGCACTTGCTCCAGCTCCGTTGAATACCACTCTCACTTTTGAGAGATCCTTTTTTACAACCTCAACAGCATTGATAAGAGCTGCTCCGGAAATAATGGCTGTGCCATGCTGATCGTCATGCATGACAGGTATCTGCAACTCGCTCTTCAGCCTTTCTTCAATATAAAAACATTCAGGAGCTTTGATGTCTTCAAGATTAATACCTCCGAAAGTAGGAGCTATCAGCTTACATGCCTCGACAAATTTATCGGGGTCTTTCGTATCAATCTCAATATCAAATACATCAATGTCAGAAAATATTTTAAAGAGAAGGCCTTTGCCCTCCATGACAGGTTTTCCTGCCAGAGGACCGATATCGCCAAGCCCTAAAACTGCTGTACCATCTGAGATGACAGCTACCAGATTTCCCTTTGCCGTGTATTTATATACATCATCGGGGTTGCGGTATATTTCCATGCACGGTTCTGCCACACCAGGTGTATATGCGAGAGAAAGGTCTTTCTGACAGCAGGTGGACTTTGTGGGGACAACCTCTATTTTTCCGGGCCTTCCCAGGGAATGATAATCCAAAGCCTCCTGAATTGTGAATTGTTTTGCCATTGTTTTTTTTATTTTAACTTTTTGAAAATCTTTTTTAAATATATTTCCAACCAATTTGCAAAAGTAAGGTTTTGAACTAAATATTATCAGTTTCCTGACTGAAAAATTATGTTATTTGCCACTCTTTTCATGTCCCCTTTTCACAATGACATTGGTCATAAAAACCACAAAAGCAACAACCGTCACTGAGCTGGCCGGCATTAAAACGGCAGCAATGACAGGGGAAAGCATGCCACGGACGGCAAAATACAACCCGGCCATGTTATAAAAGAAAGAGATGAGCAGACTATAACGGATGACAGCAAGCGTTTTGGATGATAATCTTTTAAAATGAAGCAATTTATTGAACTGATTACCTTCCAGAATGGCATCACAGGCAGGTGAAAAGTGGAAAACCTTATCAGCAATACTGATGCCTACATGACTTTCGCGCAAGGCTCCGGCATCGTTCAGCCCATCGCCCACCATCAGTACCTTTTTCCCTTCCGACTGAAGTTTTCTGATATATTCCAGCTTTTGCACCGGTGAAAGATGAAAAGCAAAATGAGTGTTTTCAGTGAAAATCTTCTTTAACTGAGGAAGTTCATGCTCATTATCGCCCGATATGATGTGAATATGAAAGGCAGGAATCAGCTCGGCAGCCAGCTCTTTCAACCCATTCCTGAATTTCACACCTACCCTGAATTTCCCCTTAACCTGCTGATCAATTGAAATCCAGACTTCAGCATTTTCGGAAAAGGATGTTTCTGCTCCGGTAAATGCTGCTGATCCGACTAAAATTTTATGGGTTTCAACCCTTCCGGAAATACCGGAAGAAATAATCTCCTTAAAATCATCTACCTGTATATCAGGGTGATAGTATTCTTTTAAATAAAAAGCTATAGCACGGCTAAGCGGATGCACGGAGCTCCTGACCAGAGCATGAATCCATTTTTTTTCCTCATCTTTTAATTCATCACCCTCATAAACAACTTCACCCTCACTGGTATCTGTCAGTGTCCCTGTTTTATCAAATACAAAAGTATCACACTGATGAATTTTTTCAATAACTTCCGATTTTTTCAGAAAAAAACCGGCTTTACCAAAGAGTCTCATGCTGTTGCCAAATCCAAAAGGAATGGATAATGCCAGAGCACATGGGCAGGCTACAATCAAAACAGCAGTGGCAGCCCTGATGGCTAATGAAGGATTGACAAAAAGCCAGTAAACCGCTGTCAGGACAGCAATAGCTAAGACGATCACTGTAAAATGACGGCTTACCTTGTCTATCAACCGGATAAAAGGAGGTCTGTCGGTATATTTATAATCCTCCCTGTTCCACAATTCGGTGAGTCTGCTTTGTTGTACTTCTTTGTTGATCAATACTTTAACAGCATTTCCAATAATTTTTCCCCCTGCAAATAACTGCTGTCCCATGCTGATCAATACCGGTTTTGATTCTCCGGTTACAAAACTGTAATCTACCATAGCATTTTCCGACTGCAACTGTCCGTCAGCAGGTATCAGTTCCTGATTTCTGATGATAATCAGGTCTCCAATGGCTAATTTTTCAACAGGGATATAGTTTTCAGCCAATGAATCCGATTTCAGGACAGCAGCAGGAAAATAACTTTTGTAATCCCTTTCAAAGGATAGTGCCCTGTATGTTTTGTCCTGATACCATTTCCCGATGAGCAGGAAAAATATTAACCCTGAAAGGCTATCATAATAACCATGACCGGTTTGCGATATGGTTTCATAAACACTCTGAACAAAAATAGCCAGCATCCCGATGGCAATAGGAAGATTGATGTCGATAAAACGGTAGTAGAGATTTTTCAGCCCTGCCCTCAGGTAATCAAAACCGCAGAAAAACAATACAGGTAGTGAAAGAACAAGATTGAGCCAGGTAAAGAAATTCCTGAAAGGCTCTTCAATCAGCTCTTTACCGGGAATATAATAAGGCATGCTGAAAAGCATAATATTTCCAAAAGCAAATCCAGCCACACCTATCTTAATCAACAACATTTTGTTATACGGTTTGCTTTTGCCTTTGCTGATACTTTCCAGCGATATATGAGGTGTATATCCAAGAGAATCAAGCAGTTCGACAAGCTGTCGAAGACTGATTCTCTGATGTTCAAAAAGAATGACAGTCTCCTTTGTCGTAAAATTAACCTGCGACTGTATGACAGCCGGCTGAATACGATTGAGATTTTCGAGAAGCCAGATACATGAACTGCAGTGAATGGCAGGAATGTTTAAACTCACTTTTGAATACGTATCATCCTGAAATTCAATCAACTGTTTTTTAATTTCATCTAAATCGAGATAGGCAAATTTTTCGTTCTGAACTATGCTTTCCGTCTTGATTCCAGGGGTGCTTTCAAGCTCATAATATTTATACAGCTTATTTCCTTTCAGAATATCATAAACTGTTTTGCACCCATGACAACAAAAATTCTTGTCGTCATAAAACACCGGATATTTACCGCAATCATCCCCGCAATGAAAACATTTAATTTTATCAGACACCTGAAAAACTTAATGGCAGAAAATACTAAAAATCAGCCAGACGGGGAAAGAGGATCTGCTCTTCCAGCATGATATGTTCATACATATCATCTGAAAAATCCCTGACGAGCCTGAAATATTCCTTCCCATCCTTCCCAAGGTCTTCAGGCGGGTCGTAGCTGTCGCACAGTTTATTAATTTCCTTTAACAATCCGGAAGCTTCCTCGTGTTCAAGAAAGGCTACATTAATTTTTTCCCTGAATAATTCTTTAATGTTACAAAGGTCATCCTTGTAATGCAGATACGTTCTGATAACGGGAAAGAGTTTTTTCTCTTCCATATCCATGTGAGGATAAATATCTTCAGCCATGGCAAAAATAAGAGAATAAAGATCTTTAATTATCTGATGATCATTAAGTTCCGATAAAACTTTACCTTTTTTCAGCAAAACAGGTAAAACAGATTTCAGCCGGCTGTGGTGGTATTGCTCAATATAATCAACTATTAAATCGGTCGAAGCATTTTTGTAATCAACGATGATATCTTTTAATTCCATATTTTTAATGAGCTCTTCCAAAAGATTTTCATAGTCTATGGCCGGATTTAGCTTTAACTCCTTAACTGTCAGGCTCAGGTTACCGTGAAGTATTAATCCGTATTTTTCAAAAATAAATGCTGTTTTTATATTTTCAGAAATGATTTGTCCTACAAGATAATTTTCAATATCCGGATGAAACGATGTTTTCATAAAAAATTGTTTATTTTTTCAGCTTACAAATTTAAGGATTTTTATATACTCCATTCATCTGAACCGAATCAAAATGAAAGTTTATATCTTATTGGCTATCAATAATTTAACTTAATTTATTCATTAAAAACCTGGCGGTATGGGAATTTGGAACAGTTAAAATATCTTCCGGTTTCCCCTGAAAAACCACATAACCTCCTTTTTCACCACCTTCCGGCCCCAAATCAATAATATAGTCAGCATTTTTAATTACATCAAGCTGATGTTCAATGATTAACAGCGTATGGCCATTTTTCAGAAGCTCTTCAAAGGCATTCATCAGTTTGTTGATGTCGTGCCAATGGAGTCCGGTGGTGGGCTCATCAAAAATGAACAAGGTATGACCAACATTCCGAAAGGCTTTTGAAAGAAAACCGGCCAGTTTCAGGCGTTGTGCCTCACCACCGCTCAGGCTGGAAGTTGGCTGTCCGAGTTTAAGATAATCCAATCCGGTCATCATCAAAGGCTCAAGTCCCGTAACGATATTTTTATGCTGGCTGAAAAATTCGCTTGCTTCGGCAACAGTCATGTTCAGCACATCATCAATATTCTTTTCCTTATAAGTAATCTCCAGAATATCAGGTTTATATCTTTTCCCTTTACATTCCTCACAAATCAGTTCCATATCAGCCAGAAACTGCATTTCAACGTTGATGACGCCATCTCCCTTACATTCCTCACACCTGCCGCCTTCCACATTAAAGGAGAAATGAGCAGGGGTAAATCCTTTAATTCTGGCTAAATTCTGCGAAGCAAAAAGCTCCCTGATGGCATCAAATACTTTCAGATAAGTGGCAGGATTTGACCTCCGGCTACGGTCAATACTGTCCTGACTGACAAATTCAATGTGTCTGATCTGATTCAGGCTTCCTGAAATGGAAGTACAACCGGTAAAATCGGGGTGAAGCCCGTCTGCTAAAGGTTTGAGGCTTTCATAAATCACCTCGCTGACCAGCGTTGTTTTTCCTGAACCACTGACACCCGTTACCACCGTCATGGCATGAAGCGGAATGGATACATCTATACTTTTAAGATTGTGTTTTACTGCTTCCCTGACTTCAATAAAATCATCGAAATCCATTCTTCTTTTCCTGATGAGGACAGACATATCACCGGTCAGATAAGCATGTGTCAGTCCCTGAAATCCATTGGCGGCTTTTCCAACATTTCCCTGAAAAACCAATTGACCGCCATTCGTACCTGCTCCGGGACCCAAATCAATGATTTCATCTGCCGAACGTATTATCTCTTCATCATGTTCAACGACAATGATGGTATTTCCAAGTCTTTTCAGTTCTTTCAGAATTTCAATCAGTTGATGGGTATCTTTCGGGTGAAGTCCGATGCTGGGTTCATCCAGAATATACAGACTTCCGGTCAGGTTGCTTCCAAGGGCATAAATGAGCTGAATGCGCTGGTTTTCTCCTCCGCTCAATGTCCGTGAAGAGCGGTTGAGGGTCAGATAGCCAAGTCCGACTTTTTCCATCATTCCGAGGCGGGTATTGATTTCTGTCAGTAATCTACGTGCGGCTTTATTCCCTTCAAAAGCTATCTCCACCTCTCTCATAAAAGCTAAAACACTGCTGACAGGCTGGTTCAGTAATTCTCCGATTGACTTACCAAGAATTTTCACATAAGAAGCTTCTTTTCTGAGCCTTGTTCCCTTGCAGGCCCTGCAGGTAGTTCTTCCTTTCAGACGTGAAATCAAAATACGGTAGTGAATTTTATAAGCGTTTCCTTCCAGCATGGAGACAAAGTCCATGATGCCTTCCACATCCCCGTTTCCATGCCAGAGCAGGTTTTTTTCTTCTTCCGTCAGGTTTTTATAGGGCTCAAAAATGCGAAAACCATATTTGGGTGCTTTTCTGACGAAATCTTCCCTCCATTTGCCCATTTTTTCCCCTTCCCAACAACTGACTGCATGATCGTAAATACTCAGGTTTTTATTGGGAATGACTTTATTTTCATCGATACCGAGAATATCGCCAAAGCCACCGCAAACCGGACAGGCACCATAAGGGCTGTTGAAAGAAAACAGATCAGGCACCGGTTCATCAAACCTAATTCCATCGAGTTCGAGCAGGTTTGAAAACATTTTTATTTCATCACCGTTTACCTGTATCCAGCACCTGCCATTTCCTTCATTTGTTGCCGTCTGTATTGAATCAGCCACCCGGGTCCTGAACTCGTTATCATTCTTCCTGACAATCATCCTGTCGATGACGACAAATACTTTCTGTGAAAAAATTTCAGCCTCCAATTTCTGCCCCATCGTGCCTGTTTCATTCAGGATATCCTCTATTTCCCTTTCTTCATCTGAACAATAAAGTCGGGTAAATCCTTTCTGGAGAAGCAGGTTTAGTTCATCCTGCAGATTCCTGTCCTTCTGAACTGTAAAAGCAGATAAAATCCTGACTTTAACCCCATCATCATGAGATAAAACATAGTCAGTCATTTCGTCAATGGAATGCCTGTGAACTTCCTGTCCCGAAAAGGGGGAATAAATTTTTCCGAAACGGGCAAACAACAGTTTCAGGTAATGATGTATTTCGGTAGCCGTTCCAACTGTCGAACGGCTTGTGTTTGTTGATTTTCTTTGTTCGATAGCAATGGCAGGAGGCAATCCTCGGATATAATCAACCAGTGGTTTTTTCATTTTCCCGAGAAACTGTCTGGCATAAGCCGACAAGCTTTCCACATAGCGTCTTCTACCCTCTTCGTAAAGCGTTTCAAAAGCAAGAGAAGATTTTCCTGAACCGGAAACGCCTGTAATGACAATAATCTTCCCGTGAGGAATGGCTAAGTCAATGTTTTTCAGGTTGTTTTGCCTTGCATTTTTTATGATGAGAAATTCCTTCTGGGATAACAGAGAAAAATCTTTTTGAGATAAACAATTTTCAGGAGAATGACTATGCATTAATTCAAAAATAAAATCTGTTGTATGTTTTTAAAAGCCTGCAAAGTTAAGCAGGGTCAAAACGGATTAAAAATAAATCTTAAAATAAAAAACGAGGGTTCTTATTCATACATTTTAAGCAAAATGGCAACAAGAAATCCCATCAGTGTTGAAAAGCCGGTAATGGAAGAATATTTATGATAAGCTTCAGGGAGCATGGTTTCGGCAATCATGGTAAGCATGGCGCCAGCAGCCACACCTTCAAGCAAACCAAACAAACCGTGCATTTCATCGGCTATTCCGGAAAGGAAATAATTGCCTCCAAAGGCAGCAAGACCTGTTACCAGCATCAATGAGCCCCACATCAACACCGTGTTCCAGAATTTTGTTCCCTGCCTGACCATTTCATAGGAACTGCCGAGAGCTTCGGGATAGTTGGCCAGAAAAAGCCCGGCAATGAGGGGAAGACTTGGCATGCTGTCGGCTGAGGCCATGCTGGTTCCAATGATCAATCCGCCCGGAATGCAGTCGAGAAGGTTGCCCAGCCATATAGCAATACCAGCACCGCTGTGAGCTTCATGTTCCTGTTTGATTTCAGTTTCTGTCGGGGCAAAAACAATGGAATGTACGTTTCTTGAAGCCTGACTTAGCCATTTTTCGGCCTGATCCATTCCGATATGCTTTTTATCTTTCAGGTCAGAAATACGGCTGCTGACCAGTTCGTTCACTGCTGTGGCAATTTTGGGATTTGAATAAAGATGATGATCGAAATGCTCTTTTAAAATAACCCAAGCTCTTACATCGCCTTTGGCAATAGCCGTAGCCGAGCGCGGTTCGCCTGTAACCAGCGACATTTCTCCAAGCACATGATTTTCACTTAATACAGCAATTTCTTTATCGGAAGAAGGATCATAAATACTTACTTCGCCTTCATCAATGATATACAGGCTGTCGCCAGGCTCTCCCTTATGGAAAATGATGTCTCCGCTATGATAATTTTTCTGGACAATAAAAGGAATAATATCATGAACCTCTTCAGGTGGCAACTGACGGAAAAGGTCAACCTTGCTGAGTTTTTCAAAGAGGTATTTATATTGCTTTGCCTTTTTTTCACGCATATAATTCAATGTAGTGGAAGATTTACGTAAAAATCCACCTTTTGAATTGATCAGGTAGTTCAGTGCCATAAACAGGATGCTTCCTGAAATACCTCCAGCGGCAAACTGATAGAAGACATGATGTTCCAAAGAACCACCAGCCAACTCGAGGGCAAGGGCAGCCAGAAGGGCACCACTTCCGAAAGCCAGCATAAAGGCCACGAATTTGTCCTTTGGTTTCCATACTTTTAAAGTCAGTGAACCTAAGGGCATGGAAACAGCGCTGATAAGCCCGAACATCATTGCGGTCAGTGCAAGACTTATTGACATAATGTAGAATTTAATGAAATTTAAAGGATTTTTTCCGTGTGTAATAATATGAAAAAATTTTTTATAAGCATTTGTCATCTTCAAATCACCATCAGACAGGAGTAAGTTTGCTTAAAATTCAGTATCTTTACGGCTGAAATTATTGACTGAAATTTTTAAAAATCAGCTATTTTCATGGAACTAAAAGAAGCTATTGAACTCAGGGCAAGTGTCAGAAATTTTACCGATGAGCCGGTTTCTGTTGAAGACCTTCGCGAAATGGTCAGACGTGCCGGTTTAGCTCCCTCAGAAAACAATCACCAGCCATGGAAATTCACAGCTATTACCAACAGACAGTTGCTCAGGCAAATGAGGGATATTGTCTCAAAAAAAATTGATGAATTACCGGTCAAAGAATCAAAAAGAGCCTATCTGATAAAATCGCAGATGCAGATTTTTGCCACTTTCTTTGAAAAGGCTCCTGTGGTCATTGCGGTATCCCTAACTCCTCAGGAATCCATTCTTGAAAAGGGTTTTAACATTACTCAGGAAGAGCTGAACAAACTGCAGAACTATCCCGACCTGCAGAGTTGTGGCGCAGCTATTCAAAATATTTTGCTTTCTGCTGTTGAAATGGGCTATGGCGCCTGCTGGATGAGTACACCACTGACTGCCCGAGAAGAGCTTGAAAAGATTTTAAACATTAAGAGTCCCTCCTATCTGGCTGCTTTTGTGACCATCGGGAAGCCACTCCATCCTGTTTCACAGTCGAATAAAAAAACGCTGAAAGAAATATTTGTTTTAAAAGACTGACCTGTCTCTGTAAGAATCAATCATTTCCAGCCAGTTTCCGAGAACCTTAATGCCATGACGGGTAATGATGGATTCCGGATGAAACTGAATACCTTCCACAGGCAGTTTTTTGTGACGAATACCCATGATAATGCCATCTTTTAGTATGGCTGTTACTTCCAGACAGTCAGGCAGGTCAGTATGATCAACATACCATGAATGATAGCGTCCTGCCCTGAAAACTTCAGGCAGATTTTTAAATAGAGCAGATGTTGGTTTGCATACATAAATGTTGGATGCTTTACCGTGTAAAGGCCGGGTAAATTGCCTTAAAGAAGCTCCGTAATAGGCTGCAATTGCCTGATGCCCCAGACAAATACCCAGCACAGGGATATTATTACCCTCCACCTCCCTGAGCAACTCGTTCAGAGCAGGATAATCTGCGGGTAACCCAGGGCCAGGGGATAGGATAATCCCGCTATATTGTTGAATATCAACAGATTTTAACTCATGATACCGGACAATTTCTATTTGACTGCAGCCTGCATAAAGCAGGTACTGACGGATATTATAGGTAAATGAGTCGTAAAAGTCGATAATAAGAATTTGGGTCTGTTTCGGTTTCTTTGAAGGCATTATCCGGATACTGATGATTATTTAAAGCTAACTATTTAATAAACAGGAAGTTAACTATTTAATTGATATTTCCCGAAATATTCATCAATTTCAGGTCTTAAAGTAATTCCAACCTGTTCAAAAATTTCAAGTAGGTCGAAATAAGTACCTTCTCCTGCAAGAAAATCCCAGAATTCAGCTCCGACTTTTAACTCTTTTTTCAAATCTAACATGCCGGCTAAAGTCCATCTGGAATAAGGTTTAGGTTCATAGGGATTATAAGGAATAGCAATCAGGGTATTCACTTTTGCATGAGGATTTTCTGCAAGAATACAAGCTGTCCATTCCAGCAAGGTTCTTTTAAATTCTTTAAAACCACCTTTGTTTGGTTTTGCCGTTTTGAGATCGAACAGAAAAAGTTCTCCGTCATCGGATTCAAGCCATATATCTACCTGAGTTGGCTTAACATTCCTTAATTCAGGTACCTGACAAACATTTCTGATTTTTTTAACTTCTTCATCTTTATCAGGTTTCGCGTGAGCGGCAACCAAATCATCCATTATCCCCTGAATGACATATTGGGCTTTTTCACTCATTAACTTTCCTGCGTTACAATGAGATTTAACTACTTTAAATTTACCGGAAGCAAGCTCCATGGCAACAGGTTCAAATATACTGGTAACAAAATTTTTGTTTAATGAATGAATAAATGAAAATAATGCCATTCTATCTTTCCCTAAAAGCCTTGTATGAAATGGCATTGAAGCAGGTTCAGGTTTATAATTGCTTAATTTATTCCTTAAACTTTGAATTAAAATGCTACTGATACGCTCAGATTGTTTTTTTGATAATCCCATTTATTTCCTTTTTAGATGAAAAATCACTTCAGCATAGGCTCCTTTGTCTTTTTCCGTTCTGTTCAGTACAGGTCTTTTAAATTGATTGACTATTTTCATATCAGCTCTTTCAGCAATAGCAGGATATAAATTGTATTTATCATTGGCTACCAGAAATATATCATTATCTTTAACCAAAAATCTTTTACAATTGTTTAAGACTGCCATAATTCCTTCCAGATAGCTTTCTCGTCAATTTCTTTTCTTTTCAGCCTGTATTTGAAATCAGGAACAGGGAAATATTTAATATTAAAAAGATTGAGTTGCTCTGATAATTTTTCCTCAAATTCAATAGTCCTGGATTTTGAAATAAAAGAGTACAGTGATTTGGTTATTCTGTTAATTTCAGACTGAATATCAAAAATATCGTATTTTTCAACTTTGCAATTGCCAATAAGGCAATTAAAAGCGGATATATCTATCCCTATGGAATGAAGCCCAAGTTCACATGCCTGAACCATGGTCGTCCCACTGCCTGAAAATGGATCTAAAATAATATCACCCGGTTTGAAATATACTTCCTTTTTAAAATTATCCGTATGACCATCTAAAAAGTACTCGACCAATTGCGGAATAAATTTTCCTTTGTAGGGATGTAATCTGTGAACATGCTTGGTTGTTTCAGCTTCTTTGTACTCCTCAAAAGAAAGTGCCCAATTCAAATCATTGCCAAGAATCTCTTGCCATGCCTCTTTCCGTGTCTTTTTGTGGGTTTTATAGTACTCAATCAACTCATCCTTTAAGACTAAAGGATTACCGTTTTCTCCTAATTTACTGATTCTTCCGTAATGAATCAAATAAGAAATATTGGCAGGTGTAACACGTTTTTCCAAATACTCCGTTGCCCATTTGCTTGCTTCCCTGATCGTCAATAATTCACCCATTTTTTGTTCAGCATTATTTCATTTCTGCAGGACAATCTCTGCAAATATTTCATTATTCATTAAACAATTCCTCTTCAAAATTATGAAGTTCATTTCAATAGAAATGCTTTTAAATCCGATTTTTGATAAAATCCTGATTATCTCACTATACTCATGACCGTTATACAAATTAAGCATAATTTTGTGCAATAATAGATTATTTTAATCAATAGCAATTACCCTGTTTTGAAAGACCTTGTGCAGAATAAAATGAATGAGCTGGGGAGAAAAAGGGAACCTTTTTTCTTTTGCATTGATTTTGAAATGCTTAAACCATTCGTCATTCCTCTGGACGAAATAGATCCTTCCATCCTGTTGTTTCATTTCCCCGCCAAAACAAATTTTTCAGCTCAAATGCAAAAACATCGGGAGATAAATCTGGTTAAAAAACCCATTGCATTCACTGAATATCAGCAGGCTTTTCAGAAAGTCAGGCAGGAGCTCAGGCATGGAAATTCTTACCTGCTCAACCTGACTTTTCCAACAGAAATAGATGTAAATGCAAGTCTGCCGGAAATTTTTTCCATGGCTGATGCGCCCTACAAGGTGTGGTACCGCGATGAGTTTACATTTTTTTCACCTGAAACATTTATTCGGATCAGAAATGGGAAAATCTATACCCATCCGATGAAAGGTACTATTGACGCAAGTACGGAAAATGCTGAAAACAAATTACTTAAAGATAAAAAAGAGCTTGCAGAGCACTTTACCATTGTGGACCTGCTCCGTAATGATCTTGCCATGATCTCTGCCAATGTAAAAGTGGACCGCTTCCGGTATCTTTCCTACATCAAAACTCATGAAAAACAACTGATTCAGATGAGTTCCGAAATCTCAGGCGAACCGGGAAAAAACTTTCATCAGCGACTAGGCGACCTGATTTTCACTTTGCTTCCTGCTGGCTCAGTAAGCGGAGCACCCAAACAAAAAACTGTTGAAATCATCAGAGCCGTTGAAAAAAACGACAGGGGCTGGTTTACAGGTGTCTGCGGTATCTTTGACGGGAATGAACTCGACAGCTGTGTGATGATACGTTTTATTGAAAAAAAGAACGGAAGGCATTTCTACCGGAGCGGAGGCGGAATAACGGTCAACTCATCAGCAAAAAAGGAATATCGGGAATTAATCGACAAAGTCTATGTCCCTGTTGCTTGAAACCATCAGAATTGAAAAGGGTTTGCCCTGTCATGCTGCTTATCATGAACATCGCATGAAATACAGCCTTGAAAAAGTTTTCAGTGTCACGAAAAGCTTTAATCTGAAAAAAGAACTGCATATCCCCGATGAAGCCTTCAGACAAACATACAAATGCCGCATTATTTATGATGAAGAAATCAGGCAGGTTGAATATGTCCCTTATGTTAAAACACCGGTCAAAGTCTTGAAAATCATTGAAAATAATCGCATATCCTATCCATTTAAATTTGCCGATCGTTCAAAACTGAATGAACTGTTTTCCATGAAAGGAAAAGCCGATGACATTCTGATTGCAAAAAACGGCTTTGTGACGGATACTTCCCGTGCAAATATCCTTTTTTCTGACGGAGAAAAATGGATAACCCCGGCCACTCCGCTTTTGAAAGGAACCTGCCGTCAACGACTGCTGGATGAAGGGCGTATCTTTGAACAGGAAATCAGGACAAGCGACCTGGTTTTCTTCAGATCATTTGTCCTGATAAATGCAATGCTTGATTTTTTACCTGAAAATCAGCTGCCTGTTCAAAATATCATTTATTAACCACTGGTAACTGAATTTTACCGTGATTAATTCAGTATCACTTTGGCAAAATAAACTTTTCCGCTGATGCCAATTTTCAGCAGATACAACCCCTGAGCATATCCTTGCCTGTTGATTTTCAAAACATTTCCCTGCTGTTCAGTTGTTCTGAAAACTTCTTTGCCAGCAATATCAATCATCCGGAGCGATTCAAAATTCCCTGAATTTTCAGGAATTACCACAAAGAAATAATCCTGAGAAGGATTGGGGAAAACAGAGATGCTGAGGTTGTCAAAAGACGGGATATCACTGGTCCCACTTTGTGTTACGGGAATGAGCAAATCAGGAACACCCGATGCCGAGATGGTTATGGTTGCTGTCCGTTGCGATTTATCTGTATTTGCCTGATAATCAACTATCAGAAGGTTATCGTCCGGATTGATGGTCAGCGAGAGCCACGACTGGTCAACAGTAGCACTCCACGAAGTTTTGTTTGTCCAGACGTTTAGAACCTTCGTCCCTGCATTGGTATCCAATGTCAGACTTTTGGGATCAGATTCAAGGTAATCAGTCTGGTTGGCATTATAATCCTTTATATTGGAAGTTGACTGGCTGAAAGGCCCAGAATTAACGGTTCCTCTCTTGATGGCCGGATAACAGGTATCCTTTTTCACCACTGAAACCATATAAAACACAATACCGGAAGGAGGATTGATATCCGTATAGGAGTTCAGGTTGCTGGGCATAGAATCAATCAACTGGAAATTGCTGGTATTGGTACCTCTGTAAATTTTATAGGTGCTGAAAGGAAATCCTTCATAATGGCTCCAGATAAGGTTGACTTCACCGGGATTGCCCGGGCTGGTGGCCAGATGTATGGTTTTATGATGATTGCTGGGCGCTGATTCTACATTGCAGGTGTCCACCAGCGTGATTTTGTATCTGTTGGCAAATTTTCTCGGAGAGGAATTGGTATCAAGGAATACACTGACCGAATCGTAAGGAACAGTACCAATTTTGTCATAGACATTTGCCTGATAGGTTTCCTTGTAAACATTATAATGACTGATCAGCTTGGTATTCGGTCTCTCCCAGGCAATCAGGTTTCGCTTACTGTTTGGCTCTACGGTAACAATACAGATTTCAGGTTGGGGAATCAGCGATTTGTTGACTGAAAATTTATCACTGCTTACCTTGCAACCCTGGGGGGTAGTTACAGTCACCCAATATTCACCTGAGTTTTTAATGATAATTTTATTGGTTGTTTGTCCGGTTGACCATTTATAGGATGGAAAAGATGTAGTTACAAAGAGCTCCATACTGTCGTTGGTACATGGGGTTAACTGCCCGTTTGATTTAATTTCAGGTTTTTTGGTATAATAATAACTGATCACTACCGGATAAGACATCAGTGAACAGGAAGGATTGGAAATCAGTACCCTGTATTGTCCGTTTTCTTTGGCATACAAAAATGATTTGGTTTCATTGGCTAAAACCACGCTGTTCAGCTGCCAGATATAGGAATAGTTCCAGCCTGTATCGGCCTGAAGCTTCAGGCTGTCACCTTTGCAAATGATAAGCGACCCGGTATATTTGAGCTGTGGATTGATGGTGCAGGGATTGTTGCTCCCGCCAGAGCACGAAATATAGGCAGTACGGGTAAAGGTATCATAACATCCTGTGGTCTTGTGCTGGGCAATGAGTGTTACATCAAAATCTCCGTTGTAGGTGTAGGAATGAAAAGGATTGGTTGAGGTGGAAGTGGTGTTATCGCCAAAAAACCATAGCCAGTTGTAATTGGTAAGGTTGGGTGTCAGGTTGTCGAAAGCCACGTTAAAGGGAGGTGAAGTAAAAAATCGGGGAGATGCAGTAAATGACAAGCCAAAATCAGAGCTGTTGACTTTAATGTTGACCGGATCGGAGGTAGTGGAGCAACCTGAAGTATTATCTGTAACAACCACCTGATATTTGCCTTGCTTCTTCGCAATGATATAAGGCTGACCCGAGATAAAAACATTATCTTTGAACCATTGATAGCTCAGGTTTGTTCCGCTGTTGGCATAAAGCGAAACCTCTTCCCCGTCACAAATAGTAGAATCGCCAGACAAGGTGAGGATTGCATCAGGACCTTTCAGTAATTTGACTGTACGGGTAGTCGAATCTTTACAGCCTTTATCGGTAACCACAACAAGTTTTACAGTGTATTGTGTGCCGGAAGTGTAAGAGTGGTCAACTGGATTTGTTGAACCTGTTTTACCGTCACCGAAATCCCATTGCCATCCGGTTACATTGGAGGAAGTCACTGTAAACTTAAACTTATTGTTACTCAGGCATTGCTCATCATCATCGATGGTAAATGAAGCCGTAGGTTTGGGATTGATATAAACCATTACCGTATCAGTTGTTGTATATCCGAAAACATCGGTAGCACTGGCTGTATAGCTTTTGTTGGTCAATGTCAGAGTTGTTACTTTTTTATTGGCTCCCAGCCCGCAACACCAGGTAAAATCCTTGTCGGGCCCGGTAGCTGAAAGGGTAACACTGTCGCCATAACAAGCATTAACATCATTTCCAAGTTTTACTTTCTGATGAGGAATAGTCCATATTCCATTTCCGTTTGTACCTACATATATAATATAATCATTTTTGGCAACACTCAGAACTGAAGTTCCAGTATAATAATTGCTTCCGCCTGCCCTCTTCCATGTCATCAGGTCTTTGGAAGCATACACACCAGTGTTGGTACTGAGATAATAAAATCCGTCCATATAGTCAATGTGTGAAATTGAAAGCGGCAGCAAAATTCCTGATAAACTGACCGGGATAAGCGATAATCCGTCAAGAATATACAAAGAATCACCTTCCTTGGCAGCACTATAATTTCTCATGGCAAACATTATCTTTCCTGTTCCATAAATATAACAGGCTGGTACAAAGCCACTTAAGTTATTATGTCTGTTGACTTTTTTAAATTCATAATTATATTGCGGGTCAACCCAGCGGGTGTTCCAGAAACCTCCAAGATTGGGGGAATAATATATTACAGATTTATTATTTTTAGTTCTGGCAAACATGAATATCTCGTTCCCTGTTGTTATCATCCCGTAAACTTTGTCAAGATTCAGTGCCGTGTAAAAATTGTTGGAAATTACCGACCATGTACTCATGTTGTTAGTTATAAAATATTTGCTTAAAGTATCTTTCCAACTGTCCTGATAATCATTAAAAAAAGTCATAATCAGGTTATTAGAAGATTTTGCGACAAAGCTCATCCGCTTTTCAGATGTTGGAATATTGGTGATTTTTGTCCAGCTATCTCCATAATTGGTCGATTTAAACAGTTGAACCTGACCATCGGGGCTTTCTTCGATTGTTGCATACAAAGTTCCTTTAAACTCAAATATCTCTTTCGAAAAGTACATATTGGCAAAAGGTGTAATAAGACCACTGTTTTTTTTCGTCCAGGTTTGCCCTGCATCATCCGACCTGATAATTCCGCTAAAATTTTTAACGGTAAAAAGTTTGTTGTCGAGTGCAACAAGAGAACCGACAGATTTGTTAAGCAATCCTGACTGCCCGGTTTTCCAGGTATTTCCTGTATCGCTGCTGATGTACATTTCCCCTAATTCAGAAGAGGCCACCAGATTACTGTCACTCATCCTGACAAGGCTGTTGGGTAAAAACAAGTTCACTCCTGTATTCTTCATTTCCACAAAAGTATTTCCATGATTCAGGCTCCTGTACGAATAAATAGCTACTGTGGGTACAAACTGAACTGTGGTAAGAAAGACAATGTTTTCAGCTGCTACTATGTTGTTTGGACTTTGGGTAACTGGTATATTGCCGGCAATTTTATTCCATTTTTTATTGACAAAATCATAGGTCAATGCGTTGTTGTTGTCGATGTAATAGATATAATTGCCTGATGTTTCTGAACTGAAAGACCATGAAAATGAACCAAAATCGCCTGACATCCCTGTTGTCCGGATGGTATCGTAAGCAGTTCCGTTTGTGGTATAAAATGCCTTGTTATCAATACTGTAAAAAACTTTTGACGTATTATGCCCTGCAATTTTTACGTCATGACTTGAGTTTACGGCAGCTAACACACCTTTGGTAAAGTTTGTACCGTCTGATGAATAATAAATAAACAGACTGTCGTTAAAATTCCAGCTTCTGACAAAGAGAAAAAGTTTATTGTTGGCAGAGCCTATTCCTGTAATACCAAAAGTATTGCTTTGCGGCAAACCAACCGGATAAACCCTGCTCCAGCTGAGGCCATTGTTGGATGATTTATAAATTTGGTCGCTGTATTCATTTTGTACCAATAGAAAAATATTGCTACCCAAAACACCATGTCCCCTGATTTCACCGCCTAATGAATCAAGTCCATATCCAGCGTAAGACCAGTTTTTACCGTTATCGGTGGATCTGAAAATCCCACTTCCTCCATCATCGTAACCTATAACTACCGAACCTGATCTGATCAATGTTCTGATATTGCTTTCTTCCAGGTCAGTGCTGTTCAACTGTGTCCATTGTGCCACAGAAACGAGGCAAAATGAAACGAGGAAAATCAGGGTACTAAAAAACTTATTCATAGCTTTTGATTTTAATTGTTTTAAAGTCCTGCAAGTTAAGTAAAATATTTCAAGCTATAAATTTTTTATTGATTCAGATCTTCGAGGGAGAGATTTTTAAGAGCAACCTTTGCAGGGAAATAAGAAGACAAAAAACCAAGAAACACTACTGTAATAAATACCCATAAAAAATCCATCCACTTGAGGGCAACTGGATAAGCATCAATGACAAATGTGGTTCCCTGTGCCAGCTTAATGATTCCAAATTTCATCTGAATCAGGCAGACAAGCGTACCCAACAACAATCCTGCAACAGCACTAAACAACGACAAAAACATGCCTTCATAGAAAAAAACCCTGTAAATGCTCTTTTTATCCAGTCCCATGCTGTTGAGAATCATCATATCTTTCTTTTTTTCAATGGAAAGCATGATGAGGCTTCCGATGAGATTGAAGCCTGCAATAATCAGAATGAAGGATAAAATAAGGTACACCACAAATTTTTCTGAACGCATGATGTTGTACAGCCACTTGTGCTGTTCCATCCGGTTCTGAACAACGGCTTTTCCTGTCAATAATTCATCCAGTTGTTTTTCAACAGCTTTCTTATCTGTATTCTGGCTGACAATTAATTCTATGGAAGTATATTTTTCGGGTTGTCGAACCAGTTCACGGATGAAAGCCAGAGGAACTATGAGATATTTTTCATCAAAATCCTGCTGAACCTGAAAAATCCCGGAAGGAACAATATTCAGCTGTTTGAAAAGACTTCCCAGAGTGGTTGAAAAAACAGAAGGTTGTTTACGGTTAGGGAAAAAAATCTGCAGATATGAAGACTGGCTAAATGTATTCATGCCCAGTTTGGAAGCCACTCCAGCACCAATGACGGCATAATAATTATCATTATCTTCAAGAAAAGGGTCTCCGGCTACTATCATGCTGTCGAGCCCGGTAGCCATTAAAAAATCCTCACTCATGCCCTTAAGCGTGGCAATGGTCTGATTGTCCTGATACTTGATTAAAGCATTTTCCTCAATAACCTGCGACAGACTGACAATACCCTCCATTTGCCTGATTTTGATAATGTCGTCATTATCGAGCTGAAAATATTTTCCGCTCAGGGGTACTATTTTAAAATCAGGGTCAAAACTATTGTAAAGGCTAAGTATAACCTGTTCAAAACCGTTAAACACAGACAAAACAATTATCAGAGCCATGGTACCAATGGTGATGCCTGCCTGCGAAATTCTCGAAATCCAATTAATGGCGTTGATTGACTTTTTAGAATAAAAATACCTCCATGCAATATGTAAAGGCAGGTTCATCCTTTATTATTTCCATGCTTTTACGATCAAACCGGTGCCGGTTTCATGTTTCAACTTAACATCCAGATAGTTGAGGAACATGGCCGGAAAGAATACGATTATCAGGTAAAAAGGCAGAATAACAAGACTTAATTTACTCTTGTTTATTAGAGTAACCGGAATTTTCATCAGAAGTTTCCATGAAATTTTTCCGGGCCATCCATAGGTATAGCGGCATTCGACCTTTGAAAAACCCGCTGAATGCAGCTTTTCAGTAATATCTTCAAAACTGTATCCGTCTCTGACATGCTCATCAATAAAAGAAGCATCTTCGTGATCGTGGACATCAGAGCCGCCCTTGTCGGAAGGGGTTGAAACCAGCAACATACCTCCCTGCTTCAGGGAAGTATAAAAGTTGGAAAACACCTGCCTGTCGTCAAGAATATGTTCCATGACATCAACCGATAAAATCAGGTGGTAAGTATCAGGTTTAATAAATGTGGTCAGGTCGGCCTGACTGCAAACAATATTTTTCTTCCCGATCTGGCTAAAAAAAACATTGGCTTTATCGACATGGCTCTGGCTGATGTCAATGGCTGTGATGTCAATGTTTTTCTTCTTACGCGAAACATACCAGCTGTATTGACCAAAACCTGCTCCGGCATCCAGCATTTCAATTTTTTCATCGTGATTTGATAAAAACTTCCTTAACTCTCTGTGGATATGCCAGGTTCTGAGTAAATACAGGTCAATTAACCTGAAAAATATCTTTTTTAATACAGGTGAAGCTGAAATGATGCCGTCAATACGGTGTTTGATAGGTTCATAATGCATCTCTATTCCTCTTTTTTATCCTCTGACTGATTGAGTTTTTTAAAAATTTCATCCATTTTTTCCGCATAATCAAGTGAGTCGTCATAAAAAAATGCCAGTTCCGGCACTCTTCTGACTTCATTTCTGATCCGGTGAGCCAGCATCATTCTGAGTTCTTTGGTGTTTTCCCTGACAGTTTCTATCATTTTTTCCTTGTCCTCAACGTTCAGAAAGTTTATATATACCTTTACATAACCCAGATCAGGGCTGACAATAGCTCTTGTAACACCAATCATAGCATTTCCAAAAAGTTTTTTCCCTTCGTTCAGAAAAATATAACCCAACTCCTTTAGCATCAGGCGGGAAAATTTATCAAGACGTCTGTTTGTCATGGCTGCAAAATTAAGTCTTTGTATCTGCAAAAATCGTAATTATTTATTCATCCGGGTAAATCATTTAAGATAAAAACATCTGAATGAGCCTAAATTCATTCACTCTGTTTAGATTTGCCTGTTGAATAAACAGCCCTATTGAAGACTTATTGGCGAATAATACGTTTTATCAAACCTTATTACCGTGAGGTGATTCTGCATATATTCTTTGTTGCCATTTCCATCGTCCTGCTTGTGTCTTCCATTGCGCTGATAGAGCCGGTTATTAATCTGATTTTCAAGGATGAACCTGTAAACTCCATTATCCGCTCAAAAATAAGCAATATCAATATTTTTGGCTATATTACCGATGAAATCGTCAGAAGGATTCATGAACATGGAGGTAACCGGCAGCCTGCCCTCCTGTTTTCTTTAATGCTGATTGTATCTATTAATATTATCGGAAACATTTTCCGATACCTGTCTGCCTATTACATGGCCAATGTCAGGACAAAAGTCATACGCGATCTTCGCAGTACCGTTTTTGAAAAGGTCAGTTGGTTGCAGATTTCCTATTTTGAAGGAGAGCGTAAAGGAGACATCATGACACGCCTCACCTCTGACGTTCAGGAAATTGAAAACTCTATCGTGGTTTCTTTTCAAACCATTATCCGCGAACCTTTTACCATCATTGCATTCCTTTCCGTCATGCTCATATCTTCCGTACAACTCACTTTACTGGTGTTTGTCCTTTTACCCCTTGCAGCCATTCTGATTACTTCCATTGGCAAGTCGCTGAAAAGGAATTCATTACGTACACAAAACATGTTGTCATGGATCATGAGTGTGGTTGATGAATTTACCTCTGGCGTCAGGGTGGTAAAGGCCTTCAGGGCAGAGCATTATGTTATCAATGTTTTCAAACATTACAACAACCGGTATTCTGCTTTTGCCAGGCGGCAGTTTCACCGGATCAACCTCATACCCGTCATTTCTGAAGTATTTGGCGTTATTACGATTGGTATCTTTCTCTGGTTTGGCGGACAACTGGTATTTACAGGAAAAATTGAAGCCGCCACCATCATAACCTTTGTCTTTTATTTTCAGCAGATTATTTCACCGTCAAAAAACCTGACAACTGCTTACAGCAATATCATGAAAGGCGTTGCCTCGGCAGAACGACTCTTTAAACTCTATGACTCGCCCCTGTTGATAAAAAACCCTGACCATCCCGTTCCCCTCAGTTCTTTTGAAAAAGAAATACGTTACGAAAATGTCAGCTTTGCCTACAATACAACGCTGGTACTGGACCAAATCAATCTTTGCATCGAAAAAGGACAATCGGTGGCTATTGTGGGGGAATCAGGCAGTGGAAAAACCACACTGGTTGAGTTGCTGTTCAGGTTTTATGATGTAAAGTCGGGGCGAATCACCATTGATGGTATCGACATACGCGAAATGACCCTTCAGAACCTGCGTTCACTCATGGCAATCGTAACCCAGGAGCCTATTTTATTTAATGATACTTTTTTCAACAATATAGCCTTCGGACTTGAAAATGTGAAGGAAGAAGATGTCGTGGCAGCAGCCAAAGCCGCAAATGCCCACGATTTTATCATGGAATTTCCGGAAGGTTACCAGACCAATGTTGGCGACCGTGGTATGCTGATGTCGGGCGGGCAGCGGCAACGCATCAGCATTGCCAGGGCTATCCTGAAAAATCCACCTATTCTGGTTCTTGATGAAGCCACTTCCTCTCTCGATACCGTATCGGAAATGCTGGTACAGGAAGCCATCAACAAGCTGATGAAAAACCGTACAAGTATCATCATTGCCCATCGCCTCAGCACCATCCGGAACGCTGACCTGATAGTTGTCCTCGACAAAGGATGCATTATGGAAAGCGGTACTCATAGCCAGTTGCTCCGAAAAAAAGGCATTTACAAAAAACTCTTTGATGCCCAGCAACTACAGGAGGAGTAATTCAGGCTTTTGGTAAATATTTGTGTCATTTGCCGTCTCCAATTTGTTGCAGGTTCGAAGCAGGGAACTTGTCAGATTGTGTAAGTTTCAGGCAGTTCGTAAAAATATTTGACTACTAATTACCCTGTATAAATTATTGATTTTGGCTACAGAAAAATATCAGGTACTTTTGTTCAGAAATAAACATCAATTAAAATCGTGAAAAAATACAAACTTGATCAGGTCTTTGGCCCTGCAGGCCATTCAGCGGGTTTATTATTATTCCTTGCCGGATTGATTATCAGCTTTTTCTCTTTAAGTGGCTTGATTCTGCTTGTATTGGGAGCATTCGTTGGGTTTACCTCCACCTTCACCATGGTTGATTTTGAAAAAAAGAAAATTAAATATTCCACCCATATTTTGGGTATCATACCTGCCGGACATTGGATGGACATTACATCAGGCATGAAGCTAAGTATTAAAAAATCGGACAAAGTATGGCGTGCATACAGTCAGACAAACCGGACCCTTGATGTTGACAATCGGGATTACAGAATAATTCTTTATGATGAAAATGGCAAAGAGATGATGCCTGTTCAAAAATCAGCCACAATGGATGCTGCAAAACAGGAGCTTGAAAAAATAAGAAAAGAATTAGATTTGGAGGTTTTTTAATCTTATTTCAGCCATTTGTTCTCAGAAAACTGATGCCGATGAATCCGTTACGGTTACCACCACTCTCCTGTCTTTTCTCGGACCGTCAAATTCGCAGAAAAAAATATTCTGCCAGGTACTTAATCCCAGTTTTCCATTGATAACAGGCACTATCTCGGAAGGGCCGACTAAGCCGGCCTTCAGGTGAGCATCTCCGTTACCATCCTGATTATCGTGCAACCAGATGCCTTTCGGAATTAGTTTTCGTAAGAGGTGAATAACATCTGTCTGAACAGATTCATCCCAGTTTTCCTGAATCATGATGGCTGCGGTTGCTCCCTGGGCATATATGTGGACCATCCCTTCCTTCACTCCGCTTAAGCTGACAATTTTTTCAACCTCAGCTGTTATATCATACAGTTTTTCCCTTTCAGTTGTCGAAAAGCTGATGATTTTCTGCATTTTATAAATAAAAGTTATTACTCAACCTTTTCTCCCTGAGGGGCTTTGGCATTCGGAGGATTAGTCCCCTTCAGGCTTAGAACATAACTGGCTGTTTTTAATATCTGCTCCCTGTTCATCTGATCTTTAAAAGGTGTCATCCCCTTGGTAATGTTTCCATTGGATATGATTTCGTAGAGGTTTTCAATTTTGTTTCCATAAATCCAATATTCATCTGTCAGGTTGGGGCCGACCATTCCTTCGCCTTTCTGTCCATGACAGGTAACACAGGTAAACTTTGTAAATAATTCCTTCCCTTCAGTAAGGCTGGCTGCATCAGTGAAGGTAATCATCTCAGCCGGTTTGACATCGGCAATACCCGCTTTTTCTTTTTTCTTTTCAGCTTTTGCCAACTCATTCAGATATTCCTGATCCTGCAGAGGCAGTGCTTTGGTTACATGATATATGACCAGATAAAAAGCGGAAAAAACAATGGAAATATAGAACAAGGCCATTAACCAGGGAGGTGGCGGATTGTTCAGCTCTTTTATCCCATCAAATTCATGCATTTTGAGTTTTTCTCTTTCATCATCATAAATATCAAGCTGATTGTTCTGGTTTAATTCATGATTATTTTCCATAGCTAATCTTTTTTATCTTCTTCAATTGGAAAGTTTTTCATTTTTGAGCGATAATTTTTATCCAGCCGAAGTACCCAGACGATGGCACCGGTAAATACGGCAAAGAATAAAAGCAAGGAGATGACAGACAGGATAATATGTCCGTCAATTCCTTCCACAAAACGGCTTAACATTCCCATATTCAGGTCATTATTTTCTTACAAATTCTTCACCCTGTGGAGCTTTGGCATTCGGGGGATTTGTCCCGATCAGGTTGATGACATAGTTGGTAACTTTATTCAGGTCATCGGCAGAGAGTAAAAACTTCCATGCCTGCATGCCTTTGGCCGGTACTCCCTCACTGATGACGGTGTAGATGTCGTCATTGCTCCCGCCATGCAGAAAGAAATTATCGGTTAGGTTGGGGCCTATGTTGTTACCTTCCCCATTCTGACCATGACAGGCGACACAGTTTTTGATAAAAACAGCTTTACCGGCTTCCATTACGGCTGCTTCACGGCTGACTGGCCCCGGGAAACTAAGTTTCTTGGTTTCTGTTTTCTGAGCCACCGAAATATCTCTTCCTAAACGGTGCAGGTAAGCAATCAATGCAATTACCTGACGGGTGGGTTCAACATTAATGTTATTATTTTTCAGGTCGTTCACAATTTCCTGAGCCTGCTTCATCAGGTCAGCATTGGCAATTCTATCGTAACCATCCGGGTAAGGAACACCCAGTTTTTGCATGACTCTTATTTTTTTAGGCGTGGAGGAAGTATCAATATCTCTGGAAATCAGCCAGGGGTATTTTGGCATAATCGACTGCTTATCAATATTTTTCGGATCAAGGAAATGATTGTAGTGCCAGGCCGCTGTTTTATACATTTTTCCGGTGGTTACACCTGCCCTTGCCAGATCGGGGCCATTCCTCTTTGAACCCCATAAAAAGGGATGATCGTAAACAAATTCTCCGACTTTGGAATATTCTCCGTATCGTTCAGTCTCAGACCTGAACGGCCTGACAATTTGGGTATGACAAGTAGCACATCCATTGGCAATATAAACATCGCGACCCTGCAGTTCGAGCGGGGTGTATGGTTTGACACTTTCAATAGTCGGAACATTTGATTTGATGAAAATAACGGGTAAAATCTGTATCAAACCGCCAATAGCTACTGCAATAAAGGCAATAACAGAAAAGCGTACCGGTTTGCTTTCCAGCCAACTGTGTCCTTTTTCACCATTATGCTTTTGCTTTACCAGTGCAGGGGCACTGTCGGCTTCTTCGGCAAGGAAAGAGCCCTGCTTAGCCGTTTTATACAGATTGTAAATCAGAATGACTACTCCGCTAAAATACAGGGAACCGCCAATAGCGCGTGTAATATACATGGGAATCAGACGGGTAACAGTTTCGAGAAAGTTAGGATACATCAGCATACCGTCTTCTGTAAATTGTTTCCACATCAAAGTCTGTGTAAAAGCCGACCAGTAAAGCGGAATGGCATAAAACAAAATTCCGAGTGTACCGAGCCAGAAATGAATATTGGCAAGTTTTTCTGAGAAAAGCTTTGTTCTGAATATTCTTGGGAAAAGCCAGTAAAGCATACCGAAAGTCAGAAAACCGTTCCAGGCGAGGGCGCCTACATGGGCATGTCCAACCGTCCAGTCTGTAAAATGGCTGATAGCATTGACATTTTTAAGAGAAAGTACCGGCCCTTCAAGGGTTGACATTCCATAAGCAGTAACACCCACTACGTAAAATTTAAGGATAGCGCTGTCACGGACTTTATCCCATGCTCCCCTGAGTGTCATCAATCCGTTGACCATCCCTCCCCATGAAGGAGCAATCAACATAATGGAAAAGACTACTCCCAGCGACTGAACCCAGTCGGGAACGGCCTGATATAATAAATGATGAGGGCCTGCCCAGATATATAAAAATATGAGTGACCAGAAATGAAGAACAGACAGACGGTAAGAGTAAACAGGCCTGTTGGCGGCTTTCGGCAAATAGTAATACATCAGTCCCAGAAAAGGAGTGGTCAGGAAAAAGGCAACGGCATTGTGTCCATACCACCATTGAACAATGGCATCCTGAACACCGGCATATACAGAATAACTTTTCAGCAGGCTGACAGGAATTTCCAAAGAATTAAAAATATGAAGCATGGCAATTGTAATCACCGTTGCAATGTAAAACCAGATGGAAACATACAGGTGTTTTACCCTGCGTTTGGCAATGGTACCAAACAGGTTGATGCAATAAACTACCCAAACAACGGCAATCAGTATATCAATAGGCCATTCAAGCTCTGCATATTCCTTGGTAGTGGTATAACCCAGCGCAAGGGTTACGGCAGCTAAAACAATAATTATCTGCCATCCCCAGAAGTTTATGTATGCCAGTGTATCATTAAAAACCCGTGCTTTGAGTAAGCGTTGCATCGAATAATACAAGCCTGCAAAAATTGCATTTCCGACAAAAGCAAAAATAACTGCATTGGTATGAACAGGCCTTAGCCTTCCATAACTCAGAAAATCAATACCGAAGTTCAAAGCCGGAAAAGCCAGCTGAAGAGCGATCAGTATGCCAACGAGCATTCCGACAACCCCCCAAACAATAGTGGCTATCGAAAATAATCTTACAATCCGGTTGTTGTAATAAAATGTCTGCTGTTCCATATTCAATCTTCTTTTTTGTTTTCGTTTTCATCTTCAAATAAAATCCTGACTGAGGGAGAATAATCATCATCATATTGCCCCGACCTCACACTCCAGATAAATGCGATTAAAAATCCCAATGCAATAGCCAAACTTAACCCGATTAAAACGTAAATTACAGTCATTAACCCTGAAGTGTTTCGAAAAGCAAATATATTTACTTTCTTAACTTTAAAAATTTTTTCCTCATTCTGAAAAATGTGTTTTTAAACATTTTTTACAACTCATTGATATTCTTCTAAATAAAAAGAGGAAAGTTTCTTTTCCTCCTAAAAGGGAATTAAACAATAATTCAAAAGAATTTGCTATGATCAGACAATTCCTCCGTGCAGGATTTATCACATTTACTACCATCAAATTATTGCTTATTCCTGCCAACTACATCTCAGATGAAAAAGCCAAAATTGAAAATATTACTGATTTTGCCTATTTTCAGGCGGAAGCCATGCAGCAGATATTGGTCAGTAATCTTGAATTGTCAGACAAAGCATTCCTCAACCTGAGAAGAAGAGATTTTTAAAAAATTAACTTAAGGGTTTCACTCCTTCCGGAATCATCGGTTACCACTAAAAAGTAACATCCTCTTTGCAGTCCTTCCTTCTTGATAATCAACCTGTTATTCATCATTTCAGGGATAATTAGCTCTTGTCCCAGTACATTGATTAACCTGACTGCTGAAACCTGAACAGATGGTGGAATTTCGATGAGCAACAGCCTGTCGGATGAATAAACAACCTTTAGCCTGTCAAAGGCTGCTTGATGGTCTGTCAGATTGCCAAATTTCTTAACCTTAATTTTATTTGATGCAAATCCGTCACAATCGTTCTGATCCGCAACACTGAGGGAAACAGAAAATTCGCCTTCATGTGAATAATAATGAACGGGGTTCTGAGAATTTGACTGTCCTCCGTCCCCAAATTGCCAATTCCACGATTTAATGGGATAAAAGGGAGAAACCGTCATGTCTTGGAAATAAACGGGAGAATCAACAAAAACAAGGGTATCGGACATTGAAAAAGAAACTGCCGGACCTGAATAAAACATCATTTTTAAGGTATCTGACCTTGCTGCACATAAGTTACTCTGAACGAGAGTTTTGGCAGAGATTTTAAAATATCCCCTGTCGATGTCCTGTTGATTTCTGTAGTAGTAAAGGTATGGAAAAAACCTGTCCGAGCTTTTTCCTGAAGCTTCTCCCGAAACTGGGGTCCATTCCACACCTGAAGAATAACGGTTGATGGCATGTAATAAGACAGTATCGGTGCAGGATGCAGGGTGGCTTTTGTCCAAAGCGATTTCCGGATGATGCAATATATTGATATTCAAACTTTTTTCAACCTCACAGCCGGAAGAATGTTTGTAATGGTAGATGACTGATACTGTTTTAAAAGAATCGGATGAAATAGCTGCCGGATTGAGATAGCATGAATCTACTATCCATGATGGAGACGAAAGAAAGTTTCCTCCGGAAGGGGTAGCAATCAGTTTTATTTTTGCATGGTCGCTGCAATAAGATGTTTTTGAATCTTCCGTATTCAATGTCATATTTACGGTATTATTCACATTAAAGGACTGTGTATCCGTATTTGAACAACCGTACTGATTGTAAACGGTATAATAAAGTTTATAATTCCCCCAGTAAAGTTTATCAGGATAAAGAATATTATTTTTTTCAGCGGAAGACACATTGCAACTCCATTCACCCCCGGCAGGGAATCCGTATAAAGAAAGATCGAGTGGAGGGCTGTTGCGGCAAAGGGGAGGTATTTTAAGGGTCGATACCGTTGGTACAGAATTGACTTGAACCCAAACAGAATCAACTGAATAACAGGAGGATGCAGGGTCAATCACCTCATATTTCAACAGATAGCTTCCCTGTCCTGCTTTTGAAGGATAGACATGATGCCCCTTCAGAAATTTATTATCTGAACATGACCATTTTCCACCTTTCGGGCTAACAAACTGATCGAGGTCGAGGGAGTCTTCATTTTCACATAAATCAGGTATGGTATAAAAAAAGATAAAATCACCGGCATAAACGTCAATACTGTCGGTGGAGGAACAAAACGAGTCAGTAACAGTAACCCAGTAAGTCGTATTATTGGTTACAACGCCAGTACTTATTTCAGAAGCCGTATCATTATTACTCCACAGATAGCTGACTCTTCCTGAAGGGAAAAACACTTTTGGAATGATGGTCATGCTGTCGCCAAAACAAAGATGGGTGTCGGCAGGAAGTTCTGTATAAATAAATGTATCTGTTTGAAAAACAATAAGTTTTGGAGAAGCACAACTACTGTCGGCCAGCAGTCTGTACTCGACAGTATAATTCCCGGGCTTTTTAAATTTAAAGTTAAAAGAATCAAGAGAAGAAATCAAATGCCCACCGTAATACCATTCTGAATGGTAGTTTTTCTTCCCCACATTCAGGGGTTTGGCAGAAAATGAATAAGTTCCGCAATCATATTTGGTAACAGAAATATCCGACTTTATCGTATCAGGCCATACATAGAGCACAACTTTTCTGGCAGTCTGAGCACCTAAAGGACAATTGTTGTCTTTGGCCAGGATGTATAAAACATGAGGATTTTTAAGCATATCTGCTGTTGAGGGTGTCCATATTAAATTTCCTGACGGGAGCCTTGTCTGTCCATTGTTTGAAGTCCATGAAACATTACTGAGCTGATGAATGCATTGTAAAGAGACGGTGTCGTCATAATCAATATCCGATGTTTGAAACGATAACCGGAAGGTACTGCCGACACAAGCCGAAACCAGGGTTTGTCCTGAAATCAAAGGAAAATTATTCAGTGGACAGCTAAGTGAAATCACCCCGTATTCTCTTCTGGTTTCGCCAATTTTCACTCCATTCCTGAAAATTTCAACCCTGACTGAAAAAATACTTTCACCTGTTTTCATAGGCCTGAAAGTAACAATTCCTGTTTCAGTGTCGAGATGAAAACCTTGCGGAAAATTGAGGTTTTTATCAGGAAATCCTAAAAATTCAAGAGGTTTTTCGTAGCTGAACTGACCTGAAAAAGTGCAGAAATTAGCCGAATCACTCAAGGGTTTCACCAGTGAAAAAACAAGAGAATCAACAGCCGGGTTGAGGGTTCCCGGATCAAAAACCACATCACTGGTCGCACAGCAAACCAATGCAGGTGGCAAAGTAAAAATGGGAGAACGATTACTGTCAGCAACACAATGATTCAGAATAGCATAAGTGTAAAAACCCTGCCCTCCCGGGCCTGTATTGATGGAATAAGGGCGTGTCTGAGCATTGGGATAAAAAAGTATTTCACAATCCTGCAGGTTGGAAAAAACGACAAGCTTTGTAAAAGTCAGCTTTTTAATGCCGTATCCGAAAGAGCTGCAGCCGGTCATACATTTGGTACATTGCCCGGCACAGGCAGCAGTAATATCTGTTGAGCCTTTCAGGCTGAAAACCTCCTGCCGGATGAAAGCAGAAGTAGCCAAATACCTGAAAGTCATCACTATCTGGGTGGGCATGCTGGTACGGCAATCGGCATACAGGTCGCAGGAGATGATGATACTGTCTTTTCCTGCTGAAATCCAACTTAAATCAGAACCCAGGATGTCAGAGGCCTGCAGCTTGAGGGAGACCAAAGAAATGATTTGAAAAATCAAGAGTTTCCTGTATAAATTACTGCATAAAGAATACCTGATGACTTTCATTTTAAGATTTTGGCAGGTATCAAATTTAATGATTCTGAGGAATCGGGGAGAAAATTTACTTCAGAAATTTAACTATTAATATTCCTCCAGAATATCTCTGCCTTTTCTGTCAAGAAACTTATAGTCAAGAAGATGCATGTTGGCAGAGGTAATGACAGAAATCCATGATTTGTATTTCATCACCCATTGAAGGCGCTTTGAGAGTAAACCTCTTTTCAGGTAGGAAGCGATGAACGGATGAACTTTAAGAACAATATAGCTGATTTTCAATTCACTGCAAATAAAGTTCAGGCTATGTTCGATATCATCAATGATAAGCGTAGTAGGCTTTACCTGTCCTGTCCCGCGACAAACCGGACATGTTTCATGAGAAGCCAGATCCACTACAGGCCTTACCCGTTCGCGGGTTATTTCCATCAAACCAAATTTACTCAGTGGCAGACAAACATGTTTTGTTTTGTCCTTTTTCATCTGGTTTTTCATGTGTTCGAGCAGAAGACGCTGATTTTCAGCCGAACGCATATCAATAAAATCAACGATGATCAATCCCCCGATATCACGAAGCCTCAACTGACGGGCAATTTCCTCAGCGGCTTCCATGTTGACATGTAAAACATTTTCCTCTCTGTCGGTTTCTTTTGCCGTTTTGGTACCGCTGTTAATGTCGATGACAGTCATGGCTTCGGTATGTTCAATGACGAGATAGGAGCCTTTCCCGAAATTGACTATTTTCCCGAAGAGTGACTTAATCTGCCTGTCAATTTTATATTGTTCAAACAGGGGAACAATATCACTGTTGAGCTTTAAAATGTTTTTACTATCCGGTGATATTTTCTCAAGGTACTGATATAACTGATTGTATGTCTGTTTATTATCAACAATAATCGAATCAAAAGTATCATTGAGCATTTCCCTGAGAATCGACATGGCTTTGTTTTCTTCGCCAAGGAGTTTCAGCTTGTTTTGGCTGAGATTTCTGACAATTTCCTGCCATTTGCCATAAACATGATAAAAATCTCTTTCAAGAAGTCTTAACTCCTGATTCTCAGCAGCAGTACGAATGATCAGGCCAAAGTTTTCAGGTTTTATTTTTTGAAAAACATTCTGAAGTCTTTTTTTCTCATGAGGTTCATGAATTCTTTTTGAAACAGACAGACCGTTTGAGAAGGGGATTAATACGAAAAAGCGTCCGGTAAGGGTTATTTGGGATGTCAACCGATGTCCTTTTGTAGAAATAGGTTCCTTAACAATCTGAACGACAATGGGTTCATCTGCTTTTAATACATCCTGAATAGAGCCATTTTTATCTATTTCCGGATGCCTTTTGAATTCAGAAATGTCTTCACCAACACTTTTTGAATGAATGGCTTTTTGAGTAAACTCATTGAAATTCAATATGTCCGGCCCGAGATCATGATAATGAAGGAAAGCATTTTTTTCATGGCCGATGTCAATAAAACAGGCATTGAGTCCCGGCAAAATCTTTTTGACTCTTCCGAGATAAATGTCGCCAACCATATATTCCTGGTTAGCAACATCCTGATGAAATTCAACCAGTTTGTCATCTTCAAGTAATGCGATGTCCAAACCAGTTAAAGATGATTGTATAATCAGGTTTCTTTTCAAAATACCGTTTTATTTAAAGCAAAATTGCTTAAACAAAACCCGTGCAGGAAAACAATTGTTGTGCTTAACCTTTGAGTTTACTTCTTCTTCTTATGACGGTTCTTCCTCAATCTCTTTTTACGCTTGTGCGTAGCTATCTTATGTCTTTTTCTTTTTTTACCACTTGGCATATCTATCTATTTAATAAAATTCCATCTCCACAAATCAACAACACGACAGTCTGATGAAAACTGCCGATATTTTAATTAAGCTCAGAAAGTTATTTCTTTGCTTTTATTTTCTGGGTAAATTCCTTTGCAGGTTTAAAATAAGGAATGTAGTGCTCAGGAACGACAATGGCAGTATTTTTTGTAATATTACGGCCAATCTTCTGTGCTCTTTTCTTGAGGGTAAAGCTTCCAAACCCTCTGAAATAAACACTGTCTCCTTCAAGAAGGGAGTCTTTTACAACTTCAAAAAATACTTCAAGCATTTCTTTTACATCTCTCTTTTCCAATCCTGTTTTCTTGGAGATTTGAGCAATTACGTCAGTTTTAATCACGAGCTATTGTTTTTTAATCGGTTAAACAAAAATTTCCGGCTGCAAAAATAAGATTTTTCATTTAAACAAATCCCTGAAAAATTTTTTTTACCTGATTTACTGTAAATTATCCAAGCCTATTAATACCTGCCTGTTTTTTAGCATATTGTTTTTTTAGCTTATCTTTGTAGTAGGTTAATCCTTATTATATAAACGTAATTTCACCATGAAAATCATTACTTTATCGATTATTTGCTGTTTAACTTCGTTTTTTTCCTTTGGTCAGAATATGGACAAAATCTTTCCTAAAGGCAAAAAACCCATTGATTGTACCATCACCAATATAGATAAAAAAGAAATCTCATACCGCATTGAGGCAAACGATGGAAGCCTGACAAACTACAAAATTCCCTTCAAAGAAGTCGAAAACATTGAGACGAGCAATAAACTGATCATGTCGAAGTTCAACGAGGTTAAAACAGAAATGGATGTTCCGCCAGATGAGGATGTAAAAAAAGCATTTTTATTAATAGGTGGTGGAGCAGCTCTGTTAGTGGGAGGAGTTGGTGTGATGGCGTTGTCGAATGCTCCCGGAATACGTGAACATAAGCGGGGACAATTTCTGGCCACTGGTCAGGTGATGGCCGTTTCGGGACTTGCCCTTGGCGGACTGGGATTTTATCAGTTGAAGAAAGCAAAAGACAAAAATTAACAATTTTGTTTTTTTCGTACCTTAGCAATTGTTTTAAACCTCAAAATTTTTAAGAAAATGAAAAATATAGGATACTTTCTGGTCGTACTGATTGGTATTTTTACATTTGTTGCCATTCAAAACTGCGGAAAAGATAAATGTGAAGGTATAGTCTGCCTGCATGGTGGCACCTGCGTTGACGGAACATGCAACTGTAAACAGGGTTATACCGGTGACCTCTGTCAGGCTGAAATTAAACCTAAAGCAGTTAAAATTACAAAATTCAAGGTTCTTGGCTGGCCCGGAAACAATGGCGGTAATCCATGGGATAACAATGACGGCCCTGATATTTATGTCAAAATTATGCAAGGGACAACTGAAGTTTACAAACACCATAAGTCCGAATATAATGTACCAGAAGATAAAGTATTTGAACTTGTTCCGCTTGCTGCGTATATTCCTTCACTTGACCCCGATAAACAATATGTGATTCAGATCTGGGATTATGATGAAGATGAAGGTAAAAATGACCAGAAAATGCAGGAAACCACAGCATTTAAACCCTATACTTCAGGGGAACAGTTTCCGGCTACCAAGATTGTCAAAAGTTTTCTCTGGGATTTGCAGATTGAGCTGACGCTACAGTATGAATGGTAGTATTAACTATAGTATGAAAAACCTGCTTCTCACACTTTTTTCAGTGATTTTTATTGTCTTTTCCGGTTTCTCACAGGAAATCGTCAAAAAAACCAGTATTGCAAGACCAATTATTGCAGGGCATCTCGAAGTTGAAAAATTTGACAGTATTCCCGATAGTTTATTGCCTGAGATTGCCGCTTTAAAGCTGATGTTCAGACATGCATCTGTCGGAACTACAATTGATAACGGGTTGAACTGTCTTCAGGGTACACGAAGCAATCCTCCCGTTTGTAAAACTTTCCCTCCCTATAAATATGACAGAAGAAACTGGCATTTTCAGCTCAGAGGCAATTCAGGATGGTATGGGAAAATAACTGATTTTATGAATGAAACCCGTCTTCAGGCAGATAGTTATGATATTTTTGGTTTTAAATATTGTTATCTTGACGGCCTGGACGAACTATCCATACCTTGCGGAAAACCATTCAGTGATGCCGAGGTGAGTAAAGCATGGTCAAGCCTGAGAGACAGCATGGAATCACTTGAAAATCAATATCCTGATCAGGTTTTTATCTGGGCGACCATTCCTCTTACCCAACCCGGACAGCATTGTACCGACACATTAAATAAACTAATCCGTGCTTATGTCAGAGAGAACCATAAAGTTTTATTTGATATTGCTGATATTCAGTGTCATGATTCAAATCATCAGAAATTATTGAATGCTTACGGATGGGAAATGGCCTTTGCAGGTTGGTGCGGAGAAAAACCACCCGGCCCCTCCTGTCATCCGAACTGGACAGGCTCTGTCATGCTGGCCAAAGCCTTCTGGTGGATGATGGCAACTTTGTCGGGATGGAGCGATACTGTGTTGCAAGATATTCCTATTCAACATGAAAATGTAACCAGATTTCAAATATCCCCTAATCCTGTTTCTGAAAATGCACAGATTCAGTTTATTCTGCTGAATACCAGCGACATATCGGTTTCAATCTATGCTGTTACCGGCCAGATGCTTAAAAATGTGGGGATGTACAGACAATTATTACCCGGTCAGTATCTGATAAAAGCAGACATCAGTGATTTGCCTGATGGTATTTACATGCTGAAAATCAAAAGTAATTATTCCTGGAAAGTTGAAAAACTCATTAAGAGGCATTATTAAAAATCGTCTTCCCTGTTTTTCTTCTCAAAAATTTCAAATTTATAGAAAAAGCACTCTGTTTTACCCAGTAAAAGATTGACTTTCAGGCGCGGATTCAGATTTATTTTAGCCAGAGCATCTTTGTTGGTGCAAAGAATTCCCAGGGTGCAGGAGCTTAAACTTTCCTTCAGCCGGTTGCCCAGTTTTTCATAGTAAACCAGAATATCCAGTTTCCCGATTCTTTCGGTGCAGGGAGGCTCAAAAACAAGGGTGGATTTTTCAGCCGGAGGTTTAAAAGAAAAGACATCATTCACCTCAAATTGGATTTTATTATGCAGGTTGGCATGTAAAAGATTCTTTTTTGCAATACTGATCAGGGAGGGCTCAATATCAAAAGCATAAATTTTCACCTTTGAGGGCTTGGTTTGCTGTTTGGCTTCACTGACTACTTTTTCCCAGAGATTTTTATCAAAATCTTTCCATTTCATGAATCCGTAAAACTCGCGGTAGATGCCCGGGGCAATGTTGTTGGCCATGAGAGCGGCCTCAAAAGCAATGGTTCCTGTCCCACACATCGGATCAATAAAAGTAGTGTTGGCTTTCCAGCCTGAAAGCATGATCATGCCGGCAGCCATTACCTCATTTAAATCTTCCTCCGTCCTGACTGCTTTGTAGTTACGGTTAAACAAAAAATCACCGGTGCTGTCGATATAAATCGTAAAGAAATCATTATACCCATGTATCTGAAAAGAAATATCCGGTTTTTCAGTAGTAAAGGCGGGAGTAAACTCTTTTTGTTTTTGCTTGAAATGTTCATCGATTGAATTCCTGACAGCCTGATTGACAACAGCCAGGTTCTTAAAGAATTTTGAATTGATATTCATGCTCAGGCTGTACCTGTCTTTTGGGGTCAGGTAATCAGACCAGTTAACTTTAAGGAGATTTTTCTGAAGGTGGTTTTCATTTAATGCCTTAAAAAAATAAACCTTCTTTACAATTTTAGTAGCTGTCCGCAGGTGGAGGTTGGCTTTGTACATGGTTTCGGTAGTTCCCTGAAAATCAACCGTTCTCTTTCTCACCGTGATATTTTTTGCTCCGATTGCCTGCAACTCTTTTTCCGTCAGATGTTCAAAGCCCTGAAAAGTTCTTGCTGAAAAATCAGATAAAGTATTCTCTTTCAATTAACAGTATGTTTACTACGCTTAATTTTAAAAAAAATGCAAAGATATTTGTTTCAGTAAATATGCAAGCGAAAATCTTTGATAATATCATTGGTTTTCACCACCATATTTGTAAATTTGCCATGACATTATATTCAGCTGATTATTTTTCATTTACCTTTGAATGACATACCGAATTAAAAATTGCCCCGAATAATCATGAAGAAATTTTCATTAATCCTCATACTGCTTATAAGCACTGTATTGTCAGATGGAATGGTTGTTTTTATGAATTATTCAGTTTTTAAAAATGACCTGAACAGCAGCATTATTGAAGTTTATCTCAAAATTCCTTTAAATACCCTGTATTTTGAACAAGCCGGAGATAATCGCTTTCAGGCTTCGGTCAATTACGAAGTCAGGATTCTGCAAAACGACAGTGTATTCTTTCAAAAAATATATAACCTGAGCAGCCCCGTGTTAGAAGATACCCTTCATCTCAATTTTGCCTTACTCGACCTGAAGAGAATTGAACTTCCTCAGGGTATCTACCGGCTTGAAATTCAGTTGATTGATGTCATCAATGACAAAAATACCGCTTCGGCAGCCGCTATTATTGACACGAAGTTCCCTGATAAGCAGGCTGTTTTTTCAGACATCGAACTGCTCGATACAGTTTATCAATCTGCAAAAGAACCCGGAAAATTCACCCGTCTGGGATACGAACTGATTCCAAATGTTTTTAACTCCTTTACAAGTCATCAGAATCAACTTTATTTTTACACTGAACTCTATTCTATTCCTGAGACATTCAATGGAAAAATGATCTTTTTCAGATATTATATCAGTAAAGATTCAGTAGCTATAGACATGACTGAAAAAGTAAACAAGCAGGTTGCCGGGCAAACCAATTTTCTGATTGGCTCACTCAACATCAGTATTTTACCTGAAGGGAACTATGAACTGGTTATTGAGGCGTATTCCAAAGAAAATCTGTTACTTACCTCAAAAAAAACCGCATTTTCAAAGCGAAAAACACATGATTATTATCTTGGATTAACTTCAGAAACGAATCGGATTCATTTTGCCGGATTAATCAAAGAATACAGTACAGAAGAGCTTAAGAAAAATATTTCTTATCTGGAAATTATTGGCGATAATAAAGAAATTCAGCAGGTTAAACTCATGCAAAAAGAAACCGACCGCGCTGAGCTTGAGAGTTTTTTCTTTGAATTCTGGGTCAGACGCGATAGTCTCAACCCGGAGTCAGCATGGATAAATTACTTTTCACGTATCAGTGATTGCAACCGACAGTTTACCACCATGATGCGCGAAGGCTACCTGACCGACAGGGGACGTGTTTATCTGGAATATGGTCCTCCGAATAGTATCTCAGAATCAAGCAGTTCACAACTGGCTTACCCCTATCAGATCTGGCATTACTATCAGCTGACCAAAAGTCAGCAGAATAAAAAATTTGTGTTTTTCAACCGGACAGGAGCGCTCAACGAATATGAACTCATCCATTCAAACGCCCTTGGAGAGCCCCAAAATCCAAAATGGCGTGAAATCATCAGTAAATACAACAACCTCAACCCGAACAACGATCGCTTTTTCGGTGATTTTCTTGATGAAGACTTCAATGAATAAGCTTATTTTTACGCCTCCAAAAAACAGCCCTTTAATTTGAAATACCTGATTTATTCTCTGTTTTTTCTGATTTCGGTGTTGCCTGAACCCATTCCGTATTTTTTATCAAAATTCATCAGATTTCTTCTTCAATACATCGTTAAATACCGTAAAAACGTGATTAACAATAATCTAACAAGTTGTTTCCCTCAAAAATCCGGAAAAGAAATAAAAGAGCTGATGAGCAGGTATTACCGCAATTTCGCAGAAGTGTTGATTGAAACCGTCAAGCTGACTACCATCCGGAAAAAATCCCTTCTTAAAATGGTCAAATTAATTGAAAATGAAGATTTTAAAACTTTCACTTCTGTGCAGGGCAACATCATGATATATTTTTCGCATCGGGGAAATTTTGAAATCGGCTCACAGTTCTTGGGGCTTTATTTAAATAAAATGGTTTACGGAGCATATAAACCATTTAAAAACAAGCAGGTGGAGTGGCTCTGGCACAAACTGAGAAACCGTTTCATGACCCGTGCTATTCCTGTCAGGCAAATTGTCAAAACGATATTTGAGAATGAAGGAAAAGGAATCATCTATGGCTTTTTAAATGACCAAAGTCCTACGCTTGGCGACAATCATTCATGGTTTCGCTTCCTTGGAAAAGATACTATTTTTTTTACCGGACCCGAAATGATTGCCCGAAAATTCAATCATCCGGTTTTTTTCGGTGATTTGAGGAGAATCCGTTACGGGCGATATGAAGGAAGTCTCCGTTTACTTTCGTTAAATCCTGCAAATTCAGAACCCGGTACCCTGACCTCTTTGTATGTCAAGGCACTTGAAAATGCAATCATTTCAGACCCTGCCAACTGGCTGTGGTCACACAACAGGTGGAAACATCATCCCACCGGCAACAATTTTAAAATTTCAGAAAATGGATAGTCCACTGGTCAGCATTCTTATTTTAAACTACAATGGTAAAAAGTTTCTGGACGACTGTTTTCGCTCTGTCCTTGAAACAGATTATCCTCATTTTGAAGTCATTATGATCGACAACCTGTCGACTGACGACAGCGTTGAATACACGCAGGCACATTATCCAAAGGTTCAGGTGTATCAGAATGGTGTTAATGGTGGCTTCAGCCTTGCCTACAACAATGCCTTTAAAATTGCCAAAGGAAAATACTTTGTCGTGTTGAACAATGATGTAAGGGTTGACAAAAACTGGCTGAAGCCTCTGGTTGAATTCTGCGAAAATCATCCCGAAGCCGGTTCAGTTCAGCCCAAGCTGCTGTCGATGCTGGAACCCGATAAATTTGAATATGCAGGAGCATCAGGCGGATTTCTCGACCGGTTCGGCTATCCGTTTACAAGAGGTAGGGTATTTGAACATATTGAGAAGGATGAAGGACAATATGACGACATTATCAGGGTATTCTGGACAACAGGAGCTGCCATGATGGTCAGGGCTGATGCCCTTCAGTACAGCGATGATTTTGATGTCGATTTTGTGCATCACATGGAAGAAATTGACCTCTGTTACCGTATTAATCTGGCTGGTTATCAGTTGTTTGCCATACCACAATCGCTTGTATATCATTATGGTGGTGGAATCATTCAGTACGACAGCTATAAAAAAATTTACTGGAACCACCGCAATTCAGTATTTATGATGCTCAAATGCCTTGAAGGGAAAAATCTCCCCCGCTTCATTTTCTCAAGGCTTTTACTTGATGCCATGACTTTTGGCTGGGCATTCGTAAAGCTGGAATGGAAAAGGGTTTTCGCCTTGATTCATGCCTATTGGTGGCTTCTCACCCATCCGGCCATGATCATCAGGAAAAGGAAAAAGGTGCAGAAAAACAGAAAAGTCAGCGATAAGGAAATTTTCAAATTATTGTATCCCGCAAGTATTGCCGTCCGGTATTTTTTCAGGAAACAAAAAACATGGAAGGATTTGATGCAAAAATAAGCAGGATTAAAATTTGACCAATGCCTCAGTATGATTTTTAACAAACTCATTTTCAAGAAAAAGAGTTGCTTCAGGGACTTTTATAGGTTTTGAAGCCTGTAAAAACTTAGCTGCCCAGTAAGAGCCGCCAAATTTTGAAAGCGGCTGAATTTCAAAAGGCTTGCAATACTCAACGTCTTTCAGCCGGAAAACATATTTGTATTTCGAAGCATCAGGCCATGGCTTATCATTGGTTGGGTCATCAATGACTCCCTTTGCTCCTATGTAACTAATACCGTTGAACTTAACTGCCAGATATATTAAATCTCCCCTGGCAGGTGATAAACCCGAAAAACCAGCTACTCTATGCTCTGCACATAAGTAATAATTCCTGAGATTGTCGCCACAATGAAGAATACGGATGTTCATCTCTTTTTCCTATCTGTTATCAGGGCAAAAATAACACTTTCTCCGCAACTGTCGTGAAATATTTAATACTTTTATCCTCCTGAAAAAGATGCAAAATGGATACGCTAAGCCTGTTTTTAATTGCAATCGGACTTTCTTTTGATACATTTGCTGTTTCGGTTTCGAACGGACTCAAAGACAAGGAACTCAGCTTTGTCAATGCCTTTAAAATTGCATTTTCACTTGCTCTTTTTCAATCACTTATGCCTGTGATGGGCTGGTTGTTTGGCAGCACAATAAAAACTTATTTTGAAGCAATCGACCATTGGATTGCTTTCTCGTTATTGCTGCTTATTGGCTTAAAAATGATTTATGACGGTTTGTTTTCAAAATCTGAAAACAAAAACCTCAATCCGCTTCATTTACCTACACTTTTAATGTTGTCGCTGGCCACAAGTATCGATGCATTGGTGGTAGGATTCGGATTTGCTTTTCTTGAAATTAATATTGTAGCGGCTGCTCTGATCATAGCTTTTACCACCGGAATTGTTGCCATGCTGGGAATGTTGTTTGGCAAAAAAATAAGCGGTGCTGTCGGGAATTTTGCTGAAATACTTGGCGGAATAATTCTGATAGGAATAGGAGTCAGAATTCTGTTAATGCATATACTTCCCTGAATTTCAGGAAATACCGGCTTTTGGTATCCTTGAAATCAGATAAACCACATACAGAATGGTAGCCCAGACACCTAAAACCACACCCAGATAGGATAAAATAATCCACCATTGTGTATGTGCATTCCACGACCACAATGACCTTTTGGCATATATATCAGGAGGCGTAAAGGGCTTACCGATTTTTACCTTTTCGATGGTGGCTTCACTGGAACCTGCTTTAACAATCAGTGTACAATAGCCAAAGGTATCTCCCCTGATATTTTGGGGGAAATCGGCAATGGCAACCCCTTCCTGATTGGTTCTGACAGTAGCAAACTGCAATTTGCCGAAATACCTTTTGACAAATAATTTCAATGATTCCTCAGCCAAAGGTTTAACTTCCTGATTTTCTTCTGTTTTGGTTGCTTTTATAATTATCTTTCGGGTAGCTTCATTTACCTGCACATCAAAAGTGACTGCACCTTTGATTTCCTGAGCAGCTACAGTATTTCCTGATGGTTTGTAATCAGGATTAAATGACCTTGCATAAGCAATGACCATCCAGCGTTGCTCTTCAGATAAAATAGCTTTAAACTGAGGCATGGTTCCTCTGCCATTGGTAATTTTATAAAACAAATCGCCATCGGTATTTTTCTGATACTTTTCAGAAGCAAAATCGGGAGGAACCGGATTCAGGCCGGCCAATGGATTATTTTTGCCGGGATCTCCATGACACGATTTACAGTTTTTCTGGTAAATTTCTTCTCCCTGGGCAATGTTTTCGGCTGTAAACGGTAGCGGACTTGTCAGTTTTGATTCATCCGGAGGAACAGTCCATTCCTGTGCTTTCGATTTAGGCAGGGAGAATAATATTAACGTTAAACTAATAATACTGAGCATTAATATTTTCATGACTCTTGTTTTTTATGGTTTTTAATCAAACAAATCTTTTTCTTTCACTCCTTTTTCGTGGGCATATTCCCATACAGGAATGACAGGAAATACTTTTGCCAGAATGGTAATAATTAAAATGGCCATACCGATTGAGAAAGAAGTAACGAGAATTTCAGTACCGGTTGGGACATAATGAGAAAAATTTTCAGGAACAAACTGAATGGGTAAAGTAGGATGGAGCATGGTAGGAACCACAATCAGGTAACGCTTGAACCAGGCAGCAATCAGCACCACAATGGCAATGATGAAGGCAGGTACTGGTTTTCTCATTTTTTTGAAAAGGAGCAAAACAATAGGTAAAATCAATCCGCCTACCTGAACAAGGTAAAACATAACAGCAAATTTACCTGAAAATAATTCGTGGATGTGAGCACCTTCGAGTTTTCTCATTTTATAGGCAGGAACCAGAAATTCATTTATATTGAAATACAGATACACCAGAGAGGTCAGAACGAGCAGTTTGCACATGAGGTCGAAGTGTTTGTCTTCGAGATAGTTATGAAGTCCATATCTGTTTCTGTAAACAAACATGACAATCAAAACGGCAGCACATCCGGCCACAAAGGCACCCGTTACGAAATAAGGGCCGAAGATGGTGGAATCCCAACCCGGGCGTAATGTGGCAGCAAACAACCATGAAGTAACAGTATGAATGGAAAGGGCAACCGGTATAATGAGGATAAGTAAAATACGGATGGCTTTTTTAAGTATCTGCATCTGTTGTTCATTACCATTCCAGTTGAGAGAAAGAATCTGGTATGTTTTCCTTTGCCAGAGGGGAATACCTGTGAGTCGTTTGCTCATCATGGCTAAATCGGGAATCAGCGGAAGATAAATCAGTAACACACTGATAGTCAGATAAGTAGTTATAACCGTAAGATCCCAGAGAATAGGAGAAGCAAAACGTGCATTTTTAATAACGTTCAACACCCTGTCGGGACGCCCCATGTCCATGATAATGATGATACCGGCAAGAGAAACAGCTGCAATGGCAATTTGTTCAGCAATACGTGTTATAGGGGTAACCCATTTATAACCAAGCAGTTGCAAAACAGAGCTGATCAGCATTCCAATGAGACTGACGGCAACAAAAAAAACAAAATTTCCGAGATACATCCCCCATGAAACATAGTCCCGTAAGCCGGTAACACCCAGTCCTACTTTCAGCTGATGTGTCCATGCATAAAATCCAACAGCCACAATTGTCAGCACAAATACAAGCCAGGCAACACTTCCCTGATCATGTTTCTTAATAGGACGGTATAAATCTTCTTCTATCTGGTGAAGAATCTTTTTTGAATCTTCCTGTACATGGATTTCACTCATAAGTATAAGATTTAGTTTTTATCAAATGTGTTCAGTATCTTCAAGTTCAGTTTTTCCTTCATGTTGAAAGGGGAAAAGCCTGTTTTTAGCCGGCAGATAAAACACCTGGGGTTTTGTACCTAACTCTTCGTGGACAGTGTAACCTGCATTTTCACGAATTAATTCACTGAAGCTGACGGTTTCACCTGTAGTGCCGTTGGTAACAGCATCTTCATTTTTATCACCAAACCAATAAACACCATTCGGGCAGGCTGACACACAGTAAGGCAGTTTGCCCTGACGAAGCCTGTCGGCACTGAAAAGGCATTTGGTAATAGTTCCCTTTTTCTGCGGAACATTAAGCTCAACATCATAAACCCTGTCTTCATCGCCTTCTACTTTCAGCGGTTCAAACCAATGAAAGACACGTGCGGAATAAGGGCAGGCAGCCATACAGAACCGGCAGCCTATACATCTTTCATTATCAATGAGTACGATGCCATCAGAGCGCTTCCATGTTGCATTCACAGGACATACTTTTGTACAGGGCGGGTTGTCGCAATGATAACAGGGTTTCGGCATAAAATAGGGTTTGGTGTCTTTGCTGTCCTGCATGATGAGTGTATTAATGTGATATTGCTCAGGCCTGAGGTGATGTGCTGTCTGACAGGCAGCAATACACATTCTTGCATTTCTGCATTTGGCCAGATCAATCACCATTACCCATTTCCGGCCTTTTAAGCCTTCAAAACCCCGCTTTTGATTGCGTTCAAGTTCTTCTTTCGGGGTCAGGCTGAGTTCGGTAGCTTCGACCTCTGCCAATTGCCCGTCCTGTGTTAATACCTTGACTTTTTTACCTTTTTTCTTTTGTACCTGATTGGCTACATATAGAGAGCCTCCGGCAGCAAGGGCTCCAACTCCAACAGTTAGTCCGAAATTCTTTAAAAAATTCCTTCTTGATTTGTCATTGCCGGAATCGTTATTATTTCCCATAGAATTTTTCTAATTTAAAATGTAATACCTGAATTTATCAAATTTCAAAAGTAAATTATTTGAATTAATGCATTGAATACTTTTTTTAACTCTTAAATGATTTTTATCAAATTGCAATTCCCCAACTGAACCAGTTCAGTTATTTCTGTTGACTACAAATTCAAGAAGTTTTATCAGTGAATTCCTGTACTCCGAATCAGGATAAGCAATGATTGTGTTTTCAGCTTTATCCTTATACTCCATCATTCTTTCGGCAGCATAGTCAAATCCACCTTTTGAGTCAATAAAATTCTTGATTTCCGTAAAATCCACAGAACTAAGTTTTCCTTCGGAAATAATTTTTCTGATATGTCTTCTTTCAGCTGCATCGGCAACATTCAACGCATAAATCAATGGCAATGTGAGTTTTTTCTCCTTCAGGTCAGCTCCTTTGGGTTTTCCCGTAATCGAAGCGTCATAATCGAGAATATCATCTTTTATCTGAAAAGCGATACCGGTATTAATCCCAAATTCACTCATCCGCCTGACATTTTCCTGATCAGCCGATACAGATAAAGCCCCGATGACACAGCAGGCCTCTATTAACACTGCTGTTTTCATTCGAATGACATCAAAATAGATTTCTTCCTTGATGTCGAGTTTACGTGTTTTTTCAATTTGTAATAATTCCCCTTCGCTCATCTGTTTTACGGCATTCGAGGTAACCTGAAGTAAATCGATATCTCCATGATTTACAGCAACAAGCAATCCTCTTGACAGCAGATAATCGCCCGACAACACGGCAATTTTGTTTTTCCACACCGCATTGATTGAAAAAAATCCTCTTCTCTGAAAACTATCATCCACCACATCGTCATGAACAAGGGTGGCTGTATGAAGAAGCTCTATCATAGCTGCCCCCCTGTGCGTTTTTTCTGTTATTTCACCATTCAGCCCGGCTGAGAGGAAAGTAAACAACGGGCGGATTTGTTTCCCTTTTGTTTTGATAATGTAGTTCATGATAATGTTGAGCAAAGGTGTATTCGACCTGACTACCGTCTTAAAGTAATTGTCGAATTTTTTCAAATCTTCATCAACAACTGCCCGTATTTCCTTCAGACTCATTTCTTAATTTTTCAAAAAACAAGTTTTTTTTTCACGGTAAAGCTACTAATTTCGAATTAATGTTAAAACATATTTTAAGCCCCGGATTCATGAAATCGGTTTGTCTGAAAAATCTTGCCCTGCCTTCCCGATATGATATACCCCTGCTTTATGATTTATTTTACCTGAAAGACGGAAAAAGAAAACCATTCCTCATTTTTTCACATGGCTTTAAATCTTTCAAAGACTGGGGAGCATTTGATCTGATAGCTGATTTTTTCTCAAAAAAAGGCTTTGTTTTCATAAAGTTCAATTTCTCGCATAACGGCACAACACCCGAACACCCTGAACTGATTACAGATGAGAAACGTTTTTCCGAAAATACCATCGAAAAAGAAGTATGCGACTTGAACAGCATTATTAAAAACCTGCCTTTTATGGAAGGTATTGAGGAAAAAGAATGCAACTTCGATGAAATCTATCTTTTAGGACACAGCCGGGGTGGATGTATTTCGATAATCTGTGCCGCTGAAAATCCTGCCGTTAAAAAACTTGTTACGTGGTCTGCTTTCAATGATTTTCCCGCAACATGGGCAAAATATTACGACATGGAAGAATGGCAGAAAAAAGGATACAATTATCGCGAGAACAAGCTGACAGGACGTCCTTTGCCACTCAGCTACAATCTGTACCTGAATTATCTTGAAAATGAAAAGCGGTTTAATTTAAAACAGGCTGTTTCAAAAATCAGAATTCCTTTTATGGTGGTGCATGGGATTGAAGACAAGGAAATTGCTTTTGAAGAAGCTATTGAAATGAAAAAATGGAATGCTGAAATAAAATTAAACCTGATTCCCTATGCTGATCACAACTTTGGAATGAGACATGGAATTGAATATCATCGCCTTCCGGAAGATACTGCATTTATATGCAGAGAGACAGCAGAATTTCTGAAATGTTAATCGATTTTTACAGCTTTATTCGCCAGATAGCTGATTTTTAAAGCACTGGCTTTACGAAGTTCCTGTTTTACATCTGTAACCAGCCCCATCTTTGTATCCCTATCAACACGAAGGGTATAAGTTAAAAATGGCCTGATACGCTCTTCTCTCTGAAGCCTCTCATTTTCAACAAACTCAATAATATTTTCGGGCTGTCCGAATTTATCATTCAACTGAATAATAGGTGCAGTACCGTATTTTGCCTTATAGCTGGCAATCGGAGGTCCTATGCTGATATTGACAATCCATTCCTTTTTCTCCAGTTTGGTAACTTCTGAAGCAGACGGGATGTTGGTTTGCACCATCGCATCGGAATCTCTGATTTTTGTAGCCACCATGAAAAAGAACAGAAGCATAAACACAATGTCGGGAAGGGAGGCAGTGCTAACTGTCGGAAGCTTTTTCCCTCCTTTTTTATCAAATTTTCCTTTCATTTTGCACCTCCGATATTAACCGGTTCAGCTTCAGAAACTTTCATCGGGAACAATTCTTTTATTATCTTTTGGGAATCCTCGTCCAGTTCATCGTAAGATTTTCCGAATTTTTTCCGGGCTTCGGCATCACGGATTTCATTATATGCTGCAGTCAATTCATTCTGAACCTGAATATACATATTATAACTTGTACCCCTGTCGTTTTTCAGGGAAACTACTGCCTCCTGAGGTGAAACAGAGAGATTGGGATCGGCTCCATAGTTTAAAATAAACCTTTTTGTGGCTTCCTTTAATTGACCAATGGTCATGTATTCGCCTTCCACAAGAAGCTGGTCATTGGAGTTAACCCTAACCTCAAATACATTTCTTTTATTGATTTCGACAATGGGTTGATCATTAACGGGCATAGGTGGTAAAACCCTTGCGAGCCCTTCATTGGTTTCAATGGTTGTTATCAGAATGAAGAAAATGAGCAGAAGAAAAGCAATGTCGGCCATGGAGGCTGCATTGATTTCCGGTATTTCTCTATTTCCTGCCATAATCTATTATTTAAAAAATGCCCATATTTCTGAAAATACAATGGCCAGAATAGCCACGGCAAAAGTAATGGTCATCAGTCCAAGTCCTGCACTTATCAGTTTACTGGTTGTTTCGGAAACCTTATTAAGCGTCATGCTTCCGTCTGCAGTTACATAAGCAATAATAAAAATAACCACTAATAATGCAAAGCTGATCAAAGTTTTTATGTTTTTCCTCCCCCCAATAAATATTCCGGCAATGCTAACCACTACTATAGTGATAATGGCAATAATGGCCAATACAAGAGCAAGGGTTAAACCGGCAGTGGGCGAGCCCACCTTAGGTGTGACGGAAAATGCTTCATAATTAGGTACACCCAGATAATTTTCAGGTAGAGGCTTCACAATAAACTGATAAACAAAGACAGCACTGAAAATAGCTATCAATCCATAGAAAATGATTGATACAATCAGTGAAATCCTTTTATTTTTTTCGTTCATCTTATTACTTTTAGAATGTTATTTTTTTTCAGTTACACCGTATTCAATCATCATATCGACCAGAGAAATGGATGAATCTTCCATATCGCTGACAATACCGTCAATTTTTGAAACGAGGTAATTATAGAAAAGCTGAAGAATAATGGCAACGATCAAACCGCCAACCGTAGTAATAAGAGCTACCTTTATCCCACCTGCAACAAGGGAAGGAGAAATGGTACCTGCCTGTTCGATGGCATCAAAAGCGCCAACCATCCCAACGACCGTACCAAGGAACCCGAGCATAGGTGCTATGGCAATAAAGAGTGAAATCCAGATCAGCCCTTTTTCCAGCATGGCCATTTGTACACTTCCGTAAGAAACAATTGATTTTTCAACCCCATCAACTCCTTCTTTTCTGCGTGAAATAGCCTGATAGAATATTGAAGCCACACTTCCGCGTGTATTCCTGCAAAGTTCTTCTGCTCCCTGAATATCGTTTTTCTTGAAATAATCTTCAATTTTTCCCAGGAGTTTTTTGGTGTTAACAGACTTCAGATTCAAAGAAATAATTTTCTCAATCACAACGGCAAGACCAATGATAAAACACAGCAGAATCGGGAACATCCATTGTCCACCATCGATAAAGAATTTCTTAATCATCTGTTTCCCGCTTCTTTTTACCACAGGTTCTTCGCCACCTTCCATATTTGCAGGTTCTGCCGGTGTTTGTGCAGCCACCTGAGTATCAGCAGGAGTCTGTGCATCATTTTCCTGAACTGCTTCTTTCTTGGCAGCCTCTTTTTTATCAGTTTCTTTTTTGGCATCCTGTGCATAGCTTGCTCCAAAATAGAAAACCATTCCTAACAGGGTAAGTGATAATAATACCTTTTTCATTTTTCTCATTTTTACAATTTATTGTTATTCAATTTATTTCATTACCGTTTAATTTAATAAGCCGCTACGTCAAAGTCGCTTAGCGGAGAGGGCGGGATTCGAACCCGCGAACCGCTTTTGACGATTACACACTTTCCAGGCGTGCGCCTTCGACCGCTCGGCCACCTCTCCCTCATTTTTTACCATTAACTAAAGAACTAACATTTTTTATCGGGACGCAAAATACTGAAATAATTTTCTAATGGTAAAATAAATTTTCCTGAATTATTTATTACCGCCTTTTGATTTAGAATTCTTTACACAACTGATACGCCTTTACAAACTAAACAACTCAACTGTATTATCAAACAAAATTTTAAAGAATTCCTCTTTCCCCATCTTGAACAAAGCTGACAAATATTCGGCTATAACCGGCAAATAACTGCTTTCGTTTCTTTTTCCTCTGTATGGAACGGGAGCCAGATAAGGAGAGTCGGTTTCGATAATAATTTTTTCCAGCGGCAAATGTCTGACTACTTCTGATAATCCGGAATTTTTAAACGTTACGATTCCTCCGATTCCAAAATAAAAACCTAACTCATTTATTTCTTCGGCTTCCTGATGACCTCCTGTAAAACAATGAAATACACCACGAAGTTCCTTCGTCCAGACTTTCCTGAGAATTGTCATTACTTCCTGATGGCTGTTTCTGACATGAACAGCTACCGGAAGCTTCATTTGTTTTGCCCATTCAAGCTGGGTTTCAAAACAAATCATCTGTTCATCCTTAAAGGTTGTATCCCAGTAAAAATCAAGTCCAATTTCACCGATTCCTGCCGGATGATATTCCTCTATTGCTTTATTAATGCAATCAAGCTCATTTTCAAAGTTTTCGTTTACCGAGCCGGGATGCAGTCCGATCAAAGGAGTACAGAGATCCGGATAATTCCGGCAACATGACATGAGTGGCTGAAGTGTTGAAGAATCGATATTTGGCAAAATGATTTTGCTGAGCTGCATTTGTTTGGCTCTTTGAATGACTTCATCCCTGTCGTTGTCGAATTCGGGTAAAAAAAGATGTGAATGAGAATCAATTAGTTGCATTTGAATCGTGTTTTAACCCGCCCAGTTTTCTCTGTCGAGATTACGGAAATGAATGGCTTCAGCCAGATGTTCAATTTTAATTTCAACGCTACCGGCAAGGTCGGCAATGGTGCGTGATACTTTCAGGATTCTGTCGTATGCACGAGCCGACAGATTGAGCTTTTCCATGGCTGTTTTCAGGAGATTGGTACCAGCCTGAGTAATGTCACAATAAGTCTTTATCATTTTGGAACTCATCTGAGCATTACAATAGATGCCTTTGAATCCTTCATATCTCTTTTTCTGTATTTCTCTTGCCTTAATTACCCTTTCCCTGATGACTTCAGATTTTTCGTTGTGTTGACGTCCGGTTAGTTCATCAAAACTAATCGGTACAACTTCAATATGCAGATCGATGCGGTCGAGTAGCGGACCTGAAATTTTGCTGAGGTATTTATGAACAGCATTGGCAGAGCAAACACATTCCTTGTCAGGATGGTTGTAATATCCGCATGGACATGGATTCATGGCGGCTACAAGCATGAAGCTGGCAGGATACTCCACACTGAAACGGGCACGTGAAATAGTGATTTTCCGCTCTTCAATCGGTTGACGAAGGACTTCAAGAACGGTACGCTTAAACTCAGGCAATTCGTCCAGAAACAGAACTCCGTTATGAGCCAGAGAGATTTCACCGGGCTGAGGATTGCCACCTCCACCGACCAGCGCCACATCGCTGACGGTATGGTGAGGCGACCTGAACGGCCTGACCGTCATTAATCCGGCTTCTTTACCCAATTTCCCGGCAACTGAATAAATTTTTGTTGTTTCAAGTGCTTCATATATATCGAGTGGAGGTAAAATGGAAGGCAAACGTTTGGCCAGCATGGTTTTCCCACTTCCCGGAGGGCCGATCATGATGACATTGTGTCCGCCAGCAGCCGCAATTTCCAATGCCCTTTTTATATTTTCCTGTCCTTTTACATCGCTGAAATCGAGTTCATAATTGTTCAGGTTGTTAAAAAACAATTCTCTGGTGTTTATTGAAACCGGCTCAATCTGATGTGTACCGTTAAAAAAATCAACAGCTTCCTGAATGTTTTCAATCCCCAGCACCTCAAGTTTATCCACAATAGCTGCCTCATTGACATTTTGTTTGGGTAATATCAAACCTTTAAAACCCTGCTTCCGGGCATTGATGGCAATGGGTAAAGCCCCTTTGATGGGTTTCAGGCTTCCGTCAAGGGAAAGTTCTCCCATGATGACATAGTCCTGTAACATACTGTCATTCATTTGTTTAGAGGCAGCCAATACTCCGAGTGCTATGGGCAGGTCGTAAGATGAGCCTTCTTTTCGGATATCGGCAGGCGCCAGATTGACGATTACTTTTCGCCTGGTTACCAGATATCCCGCATTTTTTAATGCTGTTTCCACCCTTTGCTGACTCTCCTTGACTGCACTATCGGGAAGTCCGACCAGAAATGTTTTGGTACCCCTGCTGACATCCACTTCGACTGTGATGGTAAGGGCATCAACACCGTAAACAGCACTTCCGAAAAGTTTTGCCAGCATAACAGCATTTCACTTGAGACTGCAAAAATATAAAAATACCAGAAAACCTGAAACTCTCTTTAGACATTGATTATCAATAAATTTTAAAGATTTATCGTTAAACTATTCCGTTGATGAAAAAAATTTTGTTCATAACTTAATTAGCCCAAAAAATCTGAGATGAGTATAATTGCACCATAAATTCATTGATATGGATAAAAAAGGGTTAATCATTCTACTGAGCTGGTTACCGATATTAATTTGTGTGAGTAATGCTGATGCACAAAACCTGAAAAAGGTTAAAGCAAAGCAAAAGATCATAGCTTACGACATTGAGGGAAATGTAATTGACTCATTGACAAAGGATTTGAAAAAACAATCGGGGCCCAGCCAGTATCTTGATAAAATTCAGGTCGAACTGAGGGAGATAGAGCTTGAGCTTCAGAAAGCAGGGGATGATTCGAAAAAAACGGCTGAAAGTCAGGAAAGAAAAGAAAAGTTGCTGGCTGAAAAAATTGAAACGATAAAAAAAATACAGGACAGCAAAGAACTGCTGGTTAAGGAATATTATATCATCATAGAGTCGTTCAGGAGTCGCAAAAACGCTAAAAATGCCCTGATTGCCTGGCATAACAAAGGTTATAAGGTATTTTTATTTTACAACAAGCACCGCAAATGGTACTACATCTGTGCCGGTGTTTACCGCTCTTATAATCAAGCTATTAAAGCTCAATATGAATTGCAGAAAGATGGTATTTCAAACTGGATTTACTATTGGGCAGAATAGAATATCCACTCTCTTTTCCTTTCTTTCAATACTTTTGCACATTAATTAATAATGTAGCCCTCTTCTGAATCATTTATCCGGATGAAAAATAAAACACTTTATCAGCTGGTTTTATGGATGCTACGGATAATGGTATTTGCAGGAGCCGTTTATTACATCTGGCTAAAAACCTTTGATAATCAGGAATTTCAGGAGACATTAAAGTCAGCCCGCTCCTTTCGTTTTTTCCCTTTCTACTTGTTATTAGCTTTTATATTAATGCCTGTTAACTGGTTATTTGAAGCATTTAAGTGGAAAAAACTACTCGAAAGCATTCAGAAAATCAGCTTATTATATTCGCTCAAAGCGGTGTGGGCAGGCCTGACCATCAATAACTGGGTGCCTAACCGTATGGCCGAATTTCTCGGAAGGATGCTTTTCCTGAAAAAGGAAAATATGGGAAAATCGGTTTCATGTACCCTGGCCGGGGGTTTTGCCCAGTTTCTGGCAACTGTCTTTTGGGGCATTTTGTTTGGCGCTGTGGTGTTTGCCCATCAGTTAAAACCGATATATTGGATATGCCTGATTTTTATTGTTTTACTGCTGTTTCTCTTCTATTTTAAGATTCAGCTTTTGCATAAGCTGTCAGGGAAGATTGGCTTTCTTTCAAACTATACGCAGGTTTTTAATCAGTTAAACTACAACAAACTGATTCTCATTCTCACCATCTCATCTCTGCGGTATTTTGTTTACCTGATTCAGTATTATTTTTGCCTGATGGCTTTTGGAATTGAATTACCCTTTTTGCAGGTTATTTCATCGGTGGCGGCTATTTTTCTGATTCAAACTTTTCTGCCTGCCATCACCATTACCGAAATAGGTACACGGGGAGCCGTCATTTTATTTGTTTTTCAGGCATATCAGGTGAATGAAGTCAGCCTGCTGGCCGCTGCCTATGCGCTTTTCAGCATTAACATTCTTTTGCCAAGCCTTGCCGGAGCTGTTTTTATGTTTGGCATCAAAAAACAAGCGAAATGAATTCGTTAGACATCATTTCATACCTGTTTTGCCTGAGTTATATTTCATTGGTATTGCTGCTTTTATCCGGATGGCTGTCAGTCAAAAAAGCAGATAAAAAAGTTGCCGGACTTTATCCTGATTTTTCTGTTATCGTCCCTTTCAGAAATGAAATAGCGAATCTTCCTGTTATTTTTGAAAGTCTGATGCAGCAAAATTATCCCAAAGAACATTTTGAGGTTATTTTTATTGATGATTCTTCTGAAGATGACGGACATAATTATCTGATAAACAGAATAAAAGAGTCTGATGCAATCCGTTTTAAAGTCTTATCGCTTAAAGACACGGCACTGACAGGAAAAAAGAATGCATTGACAAAAGCCATTGAATCTGCTGAAAACGAATGGATAGTAACGACAGATGCTGATTGCAGCTTGCTTGCCGGCTGGTTAAGTACCATTGCAACATACATTACTGATAATCAAAAGCTTGTGATGATTTCGGGACCTGTCAGCTACTCAGATGAGAATTCTTTATTTCAAAAACTACAATCCCTTGAGTTCAGTGCGTTAAATGGTATCGGAGCATCAATGACCCGGCTGGGGTTTCCCTATTTAACCAACGGAGCCAATCTGATTTTCAGAAAGTCGGCATTTGATCAGGTTGGCGGTTATTCCGGCAGTGAGTCCAAAACAAGTGGTGACGATGTTTTTCTGACACAAAAAATAGCCCGAAATTTCCCCGGACAAATTTCATTTCTTAAAAATGAAGAAGCCATGGTGATAACAAAACCAGCCACCAACTTTAAAGATTTTTATCATCAGCGGATCAGGTGGACGGGTAAAACATTCCATACCGGCATAAAAGGACTGGCATTGCCGTTTTTTGTCTGGCTTTTTCACCTGACTACCCTTAGTTTTCTTGTAATGTCTGTTTTTGACATATCCTACCTGAAATTCTTTTTTATACTGATTATCAGCAAAATACTTGCTGAGGCTGTCTTTTTGTTCCCTGTTCTGAAGTTTTACGGCAAGCTGAGATTCATCCTCTTGCTTCCGGTTACAGGATTTCTTTACATTTTCTATGTTAGTATATTACCTTTTTTATCTTACCGAAAATCATTCATCTGGAAAGGCAGAAAGGTAAAATAGCCCGGTTTCAGGCTTTGCCGGCCTTTGGCTTTGCCAGTTTCTCAATCCACCAAACCCATAATAAAAACATCACCACATAAAACAAAGGCCTGAAGACCCAGTCGTGTATAGGATCAAACCAATTCAATCTGTAAATGGAAATTAAAAAAAGGCTGACGATTCTGATCAGATTGACGAGGTGCATGATGAACATGCTAAGTCCCCAAAACCAGATTTTTCTTTTCCAGCTGCCATATAAGAAAACGATGATACCTGTCATCTGATAAAACTGTTTGAGCCCTGAACAGCCGAAGGTAATTCCCATCCGGTAGTATTCATCATGGACAATCAGCTCTCCCCGTATAATGGTCTCATAACCAAATATATTTGTCAGAATCCAGGCGCTTTGCGATCTGACAATTTTAAGCATGAAATGGATAGCAGGGGTCATAAAATCGATACCGAAAAAATTAAAATCAAAGCCATATTGCCAGATTCTCCAGATAACATGAAACCCGATGATGACGATAAAAAACAATCCGACATCGTAATAGACTTTTCTTTTTTCATCGAAACGCATGGCTCTGAGATCCGACCAGGCAGCACGAATACTAAAATTCTGAAAGTAATTTGACAAATTTACAACTTTTAATGTGCGGCAAAGATACATTTACAGAGGGCTTGACCTAACTTTGCAGAAAAAATAATTAATGAATAAATGAAAATCAGTCCCTATATCTCTATTTTCCTGATTTTGACAGCCTTTATGATTGTTTCCTGCCGCGACAATGAAAAGAAAAATAATAAAGAGCTTATCATAGAAAAGCCGGCCAATGCACTCGACAGTGCGCTCAACAAGCTGACAAAAAAAATAGTCAGAAATCCTGATAAAGATGAACTCTACTTCCAAAGAGCAAAACTTTTTCAAAAGAAAGGAAGAATTCTGCTGGCAATCAATGATATGGAAAAAGCCACCGCACTGCAACCAGGTATCGTGGAATATGTTACCTATCTCGCTGATTTATACTATGAAGCAAATCAGATAGATCAGGCCATTAATACGTATGAGAAAAGTGCCCAGCTGAATCCAAACAGCGAATATCCCTATCTGAGACTTGGAAAAATATATTTGTTGCGTCAGGAATACAAGCTTTCACTGGCTTATTTAAACCGTGCCGTGGAAGCCAACCGCTTTAACCCTGAAATCTACTCCACCATGTCATTATATTTCCTTGAAATGAAAGACACCGCAAGAGCCATTGAGAGTCTTAAGACTGCAGTAAAGGTCAATCCCGACTTTTTTGACGCCTATCTGGACTTATCCTACCTGCTTGCAAATAAAAAAGACAAAAACCTGATTTTTTACCTGAACAACGCCATACGTATCAGGCCGGATGACGTCAGAGCTTTATACAACAGGGGAAAATATTTTCAGGACATCGACAGTTTTTCACTTGCCATCGCTGATTATGAAGCCATTCTGAGCATTGATTCCAATCATAAAAGTGCCTGCTATAACCTTGGATATATTTATTACCTTCTTGAAAAATACGATTTATCAGTCAGGTTTTTTACAAAAGCCATCAGGTTGAAACCCGACTATTACGAAGCTTATCTGGGAAGAGGACTTAGTTATGCAGCCTTAGGAAATAAAGCACTCGCCCGACAAGATCTCATCCACATCATTGACCACAGTCCCGCTGGTGAACTGCCGGATTTAGCACGCAAAGAATTATTGAAAATTAATTAATAGTATTATTTTTGCACCCCTAAAACTTCATCATTTTTTACAAGTATTTTATGAAATTAACATTTCCTGACGGCACAGTCAAGCAGTTTTCTGAAGGAACTACTGGTATCGAAATCGCCCGCTCCATCAGCGAAGGTCTCGCACGCGAAGCATTAGGAGTACTTGTAAACGGACAGGTTTACGACTTGACCCGCCCGATTACACATGATGCTGAAGTCAGAATACTGACATGGAATGACCCCGAAGGAAAAATGGTTTTCTGGCATTCATCTGCACACCTGATGGCCGAAGCCATTGAAAGTGTTTTTCCCGGAACAAAATTCGGAATCGGCCCACCCATCGAAAACGGATTTTACTACGACATTGATTTGGGCGACAGACAACTTACACAGGCCGACCTGGATGCCCTTGAAAATAAAATGAGAGAGCTTATTTCGAGAAAATCAGAATACAAACGTGAAGAAATAAGTAAAGAAGAAGCACTCTCCTATTTTAACCAAAAAAATGATGAATACAAGCTTGAGCTGATCAGCGAGCTGAATGATGGCGAAATCACCCTGTATAAACATGGAAATTTCACTGACCTCTGCCGCGGGCCTCATCTTCCCGATACTTCCTATATAAAAGCCGTAAAACTTCTCAGTATAGCCGGTGCCTACTGGCGTGGTGACGAAAAGCGGAAACAACTGACCAGAATTTACGGTATTTCTTTTCCGAAACAAAAACTGCTGGATGAGTACCTTTTTATGCTTGAAGAAGCTAAAAAGAGAGACCACCGTAAGCTGGGGAGGGAACTCGGCATATTCATGATCAGTGAAAAAGTAGGCTCTGGTTTACCCATCTGGCTCCCCAACGGAGTTATCATTCGTGAAAAACTCATCGAATTTCTAAAAAAGGAGCAAAAACGCAGGGGTTATGTGCAGGTGATTTGTCCGGTGATAGGCAGAAAAGAGCTTTATATTACTTCAGGGCATTATGCCAAATATGGAGCCGATTCGTTTCAACCGATAAAAACCCCCAATGAAGGTGAGGAATACATGCTCAAACCCATGAATTGCCCGCATCATTGTGAAATTTATAAAAACGGCTTTTACAGTTACAAAGACCTTCCTGTAAAAATTGCTGAATTCGGAAATGTTTACCGGTATGAGCAAAGCGGTGAATTAAACGGCATGGTAAGAGTCAGGGGATTTACTCAGGATGATGCCCATATTTTCTGCACACCGGAACAGTTGAAAGCAGAATTTCTGGATGTGGTTGATATTATCGAATTATTGCTTAAGAAGCTGGAATTCAGCGAATACACTGCACAGATTTCGTTGCGCGATCCGAATAACAAAGAAAAATACATAGGCTCTGATGAAGCATGGGAGAAAGCAGAAAAAGCCATTATTGAAGCAGTAGAGGAAAAAAATCTGAAAGCCGTAAAAGCCATAGGAGAAGCTGCATTTTATGGGCCTAAGCTCGATTTCATGGTCAAAGATGCACTGGGACGTCAATGGCAGTTAGGCACCGTACAGGTAGATTACAATCTTCCTGAGCGTTTCGACCTGAGTTATGTCGGTGATGATAATCAAAAACACAGGCCGGTAATGATACACCGTGCACCCTTTGGAAGCATGGAGCGTTTTGTCGGCTTGTTGATCGAACATACGGCAGGTGACTTTCCGCTGTGGCTCGCACCTGTTCAGGCAAAAGTATTGTCAATCAGTGATAAATATAATGATTTTGCAGAAAAAATTTGTCAAAATCTGACGAATGCCGAAATTCGCACCGCCTTAGATATCAGCCATGAGAAGATTGGGAAAAAAATACGCGAAGCCGAACTGCAAAAAGTTCCTTATATGATCATCATAGGGGAAAAAGAAGTTGAACAAAACAAGGTATCTGTGAGGCGAAGAAAACAGGGAGATTTAGGACAAATGACTATCAATGAATTCGTAGAAAGAATTATTTCAGAAACAAAATAAAGGAGGTAAATATAGCAACAGAGAACAAAAATCAGGGCAAAAGAGAACCACGTCTTGAAGACAGCTTTCGTATCAATGAAGAAATCAGAGCTGCACGGGTAAGGCTGGTAGGTGCCAATGTAGAAGAAGGAGTTTATCCGATTTCAAAAGCACTTGAAATTGCCCGGGAACAGGAGCTTGATCTGGTCGAAATTTTTGCAAATGCCGAATATCCGGTATGTAAAGTGATTGACTTCAACAAGTTTATTTACGAGAAAAAGAAAAAGAATAAGGAAATCAAGCAAAAGAGTGCCAAACAGGTCGTAAAGGAAATACGTTTCGGCCCTAATACGGATGAGCATGATTTCAATTTTAAAGTCAACCATGCAAAAAAATTTCTTTCAGAAGGTTCAAAAATAAAGGCTTATGTGCATTTTAAAGGGCGAACAATTGCCTATACCGAAAGAGGGGAAGCCATATTGCTCAGATTTATACAGGAGCTTGAAGGAATAGGGAAAGTAGAACATCTGCCTAAATTAGAAGGAAAAAGAATGATAATAACAATAAATCCGGTAAAAGTTAAATAAAAGAAGAGATGCCAAAAATGAAGACAAATTCGGGAGCCAAAAAGCGTTTTAAAATAACCGCTTCCGGAAAGATTATGAGGAAACATGCCTACAAAAGTCATATTCTGACAAAGAAAGAGCATGTTCAGAAAAAAAGACTGACGAAGAAAACTTTGGTCAGCCCTGCAGACGAACAAAATGTAAAAAGTCTGTTAGGAATTTAAATTTGGTTGAAGGAAAATAAAGTTAAAGAAAATGCCAAGATCAGTTAATTCGGTAGCATCCAGAGAGAGGAGGAAAAAGGTACTTAATCAGGCCAAAGGATATTTTGGAAGGCGCAAGAATGTTTGGACAGTTGCAAAAAATGCCGTAGAAAAAGGTTTACAGTATGCATATGTAGGTCGTAAACAAAAGAAAAGGGATTATCGTTCACTCTGGATTCAGAGAATCAATGCAGCAGTCAGGCCTTACGGACTTTCATATTCCAGGTTTATCGATTTATTGAAGAAAAACAACATTGAAATCAACAGGAAAGTTTTAGCCGACCTGGCCATGAACAATCCTGAAGCTTTTGAAGCAGTTGTTAAAAAAGTGAATCCCTGATTTGACAAAAGTCAGCAAAAAAGACCCTGTTCATCTTCATTCCCAGCAAAACCTTTTTTCAGGCTTTGTAAAAGTCGATGAACTCAAATTATACGTAGAAGACAAGGAAACATACATCAGGCGTTTTGTTGTCAGAAGGCCTGAAGCTTCCTGCATTTTGCTCTATAACAAAGATAATCATTCATTTGTATTTATCAGGCAATTCAGGGCACCCCTGTTCGGAAAAGAAGATTCTGCCTACATACTGGAGGTGCCGGCCGGAGTGTTGAATGCAGGTGAAAATCCGATGGAAACCATTATTCGTGAATGCCTTGAAGAGACAGGTTATCAAATCAGCCACCCCCAATGGCTGACAACCATTTACCCAAGTCCCGGCATACTGGACGAAAAAATTCACTTGTTTTTTGCTGAAGTAGCAAACAGTGATAAAGTTACTTCCGGAGGCGGACTCGAAAGCGAACACGAATATCTTGAAGTGATGGAAATTCCAGTTGATGAGGCTTACGAAATGGTAGAATCAGGTGAAATTATTGACGGAAAAACCATCAGCTGCCTGTTTTTTGCCAAAAACAGAATAAAATAGTTATCGAAAATCAAATAATGCTTTCGGGAGTTAACGCTTCCTCCACTACATCTTTTTCGACTTTCAGGTTGTTGATAATAAAATCCTGTCTTTCAGGTGTGTTTTTCCCCATAAAATAATTCAGGAGAAATTTAATATCCTCATTGTCAGACAATAATACAGGTTCCAGTTTCATTTTCGGACCAATAAACAAGCCGAATTCTTCTGGCGAAATTTCCCCAAGCCCTTTAAACCGGGTGATTTCAGGTTTTCCGCCCAGCGATTTGATGGCTTTTTCTTTTTCCTCTTCTGAATAACAATAAATTGTTTTTTCCTTATTTCTAACCCTGAATAATGGCGTATCAAGAATATACAAATGCCCGTTTTTAACAAGGTCGGGATAGAACTGAAGGAAAAATGTCAGTAAAAGAAGCCTGATGTGCATCCCATCAACGTCAGCATCGGTTGCCAGCACAACGCGGTTATACCTAAGTTCTTCCATACCCTCTTCAATATTCAGGGCATGATGGAGCAGGTTGAACTCCTCATTCTGGTAAACGATATTTTTCTTCATCCCAAAGGTATTCTGAGGTTTACCCCGCAGGGAAAATACCGCCTGAGTTTCAATGTTTCTTGATTTGGTGATGGAGCCGCTTGCCGAATCCCCTTCTGTAATAAAAAGTGTGGTTTCATAGCGCTTTTCATTATCGGTATCGTTGAAATGCACCTTACAATCCCTGAGTTTTTTATTGTGAAGGCTTGCTTTTTTGGCCATTTCACCGGCCATCTTTTTAATCCCTTGTATAGCCTTTCTTTCCTTCTCCGACTGGGTGATTCTTTTCAGCAGCAGATCAGCCGTAGCAGGATTTTTATGCAGATAGTCATCCAGCTCTTTCTTTACAAAGTCGTTTACGAATGATTTGATGGTCTGACCATTGGGTTCGATGTGCATAGACCCCAGCTTGGTTTTGGTTTGTGATTCAAAAACAGGTTCAACAATTTTTATACTCATTGCCGCCACAATGGACGATCTGATGTCGGAAGGCTCAAAATTTTTCTTGTAAAACTCCCGAATGGTCTTCACAATAGCTTCTTTGAAGGCCATCATGTGAGTCCCTCCCTGTGGGGTGTACTGTCCGTTTACAAAGGTGTAATATTCCTCATTGTATTGCTCCCCATGCGTCATGGCTATTTCAATGTCATCTCCTTTCAGGTGGATGATAGGATAATCAATCTGCTCGTTGTTTACCTTGTTGCTTAGCAGGTCGTACAAACCTTTCTGGGAAAAAAACTTTTGACCGTTGAAGTTAATGACCAGCCCCGAGTTGAGATAAGCATAATTCCAGAACATCTTTTCAAGGTAAGGTATGATGTAGCGGTAGTTTTCAAATATCTCATTGTCAGGAATAAAGGTTATAATTGTACCATCGGGTTTATCTGTATCGACAATATCTTTTTCTTCGACCAAAAGACCTTTGCAAAAAACAGCCGTTTTCATTTTTCCATCTCTGATGGATTCAACTTTAAAATATTCAGAAAGTGCATTAACCGCCTTTGCCCCCACTCCATTCAGGCCTACTGCTTTCTTGAAAACCTTGGAATCATATTTACCTCCTGTGTTGATTCTCGACACACAATCCAGCACACTTCCCAAAGGGATTCCTCTTCCATAATCTCTTATAACCACTTCATTCTCATTAAGAAAGATGTCAATTTTCTTTCCATAACCCATGACATATTCATCGATGGCGTTATCAACAATTTCTTTGACCAGAATATAAATACCATCGTCACGTGCAGAGCCATCTCCCTGTTTGCCGATATACATCCCCGGTCTCATCCGGATATGTTCGCGCCAGTCAAGCGATTTAATCGAATCTTCTGTATAAGCTGTTTTTGACATAATCTTCCGTTAATGCCTGCAAAAATAAACTTAATCCCTGATTTTACAAGCATTTCTGAATACACCTTTTGTGAATAATAGCTTACGGACAAGCATGTTTCTTCAGAAACAAAACAACCAATCACAGATTATCAGCGTCAAAAAGGCAGTTGCCCGATGGCATAAATGTTGTAAAATTTAGGTATCCGACAAAAATCAGCTTATGAAATCCTTAATCATTCTTACCACTCTGACGATTTTTTCAATTGGAGTTTTTGCGCAGGAACTGACGGAAGTCCAGTTTGAAAAAGTATTGCACAACTTTGGCGACATCAGGGAAGAAAACGGCCCTGTAAGTTACGACTTCAGATTTACAAATGTAGGCAAAGCTGATTTTATCATCAGCGATCTGAAAGCCTCCTGCGGCTGTACATCGCCTGCCTATAGCAAAGAGCCTGTCAAACCCGGAAAAACCGGATTTATCAGAGTTACCTATGATCCCACCAACAAGGAAGGCGGATTTAATGAAACAGTAACCGTAACCTCCAATTCCAAAACAAAATATCAGGTTTCCATCCTTGGAAATGTTATTCCACGCCCCCGTACCCTCCTCGATGATTATCCGACAGTTATGGGTGCTTTGCGTTTTAAGGTTCATCATGTAGTGATGGGTGAAATCAACCGCAACAGCTTCGATACAGGATATATTTATGCCTACAACAACTCTGATAAAGCTGTTACGATAAAATATATTTCAACACCCGAACATATCCGATGCGACCCAACCCCTATTGTCATTCAGCCAAAAGAAAAGAAAACCATTCAGGTTTTTTACAGCACGTATATTCAACAAAATCTTGGCTATAATTTCGACCGTATTCAACTGGTAACTGATGATGCGGCTTATCCTGAAAAGGAATTTATTGTGGTAGCAAATGTGGTGAATAACTATATCCAAATGACCGAAGAGCAGCTTGCCAATGCTCCTAAAATTGAATTCGACAAGAAAGTGCATGATTTCGGAACAGTCAAACAAGGACAAATACTGACAACAGAATTTACCTTTAGCAACAAGGGGAAAGATCAACTGGTTATTTACGACACCAAAACCAATTGTGGCTGCACAGCAAGTACGCTGAATAAAATGCGTTTTGACCCCGGTGAAAGCAGTATCATAAAAGTTACACTGGATACAAAAGGGAAAAGTGGTTACATACAGCAAAGCGTAACCGTCAAAACCAATGATCCGAATAATCCGGAGGTCGTTTTACTGTTAAATGCAAGGGTTGAGAAACTTTAAAAATTAAAACATGAATAACATCAAAAAATACGGAGTGCTGGTATTGCTGGCATTTGTTTCAGGTATTGCCGGCTCTTACACTTTCAGATACTTTTCCAAAGAAAACCACAAGGAATATTTTACAAAGGCAGAAGATATTCCTGTACGTTCAACCAGTCAGACAATTAGTACCGGTCCCATAGAGCTGAATGACATGTTTGCAAAAGCTTCGGAAATAGCAGGTCCGGCAGTAGTTTTCATTAAAGCCACACAGGAAGGTCAGCAAAACAATTATTCAAGCTGGGACTTATTCTTCAATTTCTTTTACAATTCAGGCCCTGTGACCAACACCGGCTCCGGTGTTATCATCAGTGACGATGGTTATATTGCCACTAATCATCATGTCGTGCAGAATGCTGATAAAATTGAGGTCGTTGTCTTAAACAGGAAAAAAACCTACCAGGCTGAACTGGTTGGGAGTGACCCATCCACCGACCTGGCCCTTTTGAAGATAAAAGCCACAGAGCTGCCTTATCTGAGTTTCGGCAATTCCGACAATGTCAGGATTGGTGACTGGGTTATAGCAGTGGGCAACCCATTTAACCTGACCTCCACAGTTACCTCAGGTATTGTCAGTGCAAAAGGCAGAAATATCAGCATCAACAGAGATAATTTTCCAATAGAATCGTTTATACAGACAGATGCAGCCATTAATCCCGGAAACAGCGGAGGAGCATTGGTCAACCTTCAGGGGCAACTGATAGGCATCAATGCTGCAATCATTTCAAAAACAGGCTCTTATGCCGGCTATGGATTCGCCATCCCTTCCAATATTGTGTATAAAATAGTCAATGATTTAAGGGAATACGGCATTGTGCAGCGGGCTTTTATTGAACTGGAAGTCAGCGACATTGATGAACAAATGGCCTCAAAGCTGAACGATATATTTATTAAAGGCGTAGTCATTACAAAGGTTTATGAAACCGGAAACGCAATGAAATCAGGTCTTCAAAAGGATGATATCATCCTGAAAATGGACAATCTGAACATAGCCGATAAAGCTGCCTATGATGAAAAACTTGCCTATCACCGGCCTGGTGATAAAGTTACCCTCGATGTGCTGAGAAACGGAAAAGTTCAAAAAATCACCGTAGTACTGGTAAACAGCGAAGGATTGAATGCAGTACTGAAAAACAACATGGTCGTTTCTGAAAAATTGGGTGCTTCGTTCAGGGAAATTTCAAAAATGGATAAAGACCGTTTCGGAATAGACTATGGAGTTAAGGTAGCAAATGTGAAAGCCGGCCTGATGAGAAATCTCGGTATCACTAACGATTTCATCATTCTTTCCGTAAATAACCAGAAGTTCAGCGACCCGAAAGAGCTGGTTCAGGTGCTGGAAAATTTCAAAGGCTGGATAACCATAAAAGGTATATCTCCAGAGGGCTGGATGGTTACCCGTAGCATGCGTATTTATTAAAATTCTGCTACTTTGTTTTTGAACATAAAATATTTAAGAATTTAACTTGCCTGTTTTAAAAAGTTGATTTTATTTTGCCTCGTATTTATTTGAACAATTAAACATTGAATTATGGCATACAAAATCAGTGATGAATGCACAGCTTGCGGAACCTGTATAGATGAATGTCCGGTAGAAGCTATTTCAGAAGGCGATATTTACAAAATCGATCCAGACGTTTGCACCGATTGCGGAGCTTGTGCTGATGTATGTCCGGTTGAAGCTATTCATCCGGCATAAAGGATATAAAAAGTCCGTACACAGCAGCTTGTACGGACTTTCTTTTTTTTTTGCAGAACTACATAACAACATCATGCGACTTTTACTACTTAGTAATTCCAAAATTCCGGGATTGGAATATCTGGAGTTTGCCGAACCTCATTTTATTGACTTTCTTGGCAAAACAGTTAAAAACATTGCTTTTGTCCCGTATGCAGGAGTTACCTTAAACTGGGATGAATATGAAGCAAAAGTTCAAAAGGTTTTTCACAAGTTAGGCTATCACCTTTTCAGCCTTCATCACGAAAGCGATCCGGTAAGTGCTCTCGAAAAAGCCGATGCAATAGCTGTCGGAGGGGGAAATACGTTTAAACTCGTTCATGACCTTCATCATACCGGATTAACAAAGGCTATCCGCAAAAAAGTTCTCGAAGGAATGCCCTATACCGGCTGGAGTGCCGGTTCAAATGTCGCCTGCCCTACTCTCCGAACCACCAATGATATGCCTATTATTGATCCCAAAGGTTTTGAAACATTAAACCTTGTTCCTTTCCAAATCAATCCGCACTATCTCGATAAAAATCCTGAAGGATTTGCCGGTGAAACCAGAGAAGAAAGAATCAGGGAATTTATTGAGTTAAACAAAGAAGTAACGGTGGTTGGCCTTCGCGAAGGAAGTATTCTGCGTGTTGAAGGAAACAAGATTTCTCTTATCGGCCCTCATACTGCCAGAATTTTCAGATATGGCAACCCATTTTATGAGTTAGGAAATAAGGATGACTTTAGTTTCCTGCTCAAGTAATTTATCCTCTCTTACTGTTTTTGCCTTAATTTTGTAATGTTTTTTACAAAATTTTATCATGAAGCATTTTTCCTTTTTTCGTATTTCCTTTTTGGCACTGATCATCCTGCTTTTTCTTTCCGCTATAGTCCCTCTTGAAAAAATCAGCCTCAATATGGAAAGCCAGAGCCTGAAAAACGGGAAAAAATCTACCGTAACAGCTGAAATTTTCTACAAGCCATCGACAGGCATCATGACCATTCATTATCTTAAACCCATTGAATGTGTCTTCATTTCGAATGCAAAAGGAGAAGCGAAAATTTATTATCCGGCAAAAAATGAAGTGTATCTCACCCAAAGTGTTGCTTTCGATACTGAAAAAAGCTTATTGTATTATTTCCTTTCGAACAAAACCAGCGACCTGGGTCTGAAAGATCTCGGCTTTACGCTTTCTGAAACAAAATATGAAGACAAAATGCTGATTACCACATGGAAAGCACCCTTTTCCCTTGCCAAAGAATTTTCAAAGGTTGAACTTGTTTCTGAAAATTACGTTCCCATTTACCTTGGCTACTACAATGCTTCCTTTAAATTGGTAAAAAAAATATATTATTACCAATATTCTCAGATTCAGTCGGTTAAGCTGCCTTTAAAAGTGGTTGAATTCAATTATTTACCTGATGGCGATTCGGTTGTGAACCGGATTGTTTATTCAAATGTCCGTTTAAATGAGCAGGCCAACAGTCCGTATTTTAATTTTAAAGTACCTGAAAATGCAAAAATTGCAAAATAAGGTTGTGTTTTTAATTTTCTTTATGCTCAGCATGGGAATAAGCACTGCCTTTGCCCAAATTGACAGTATGGATAAAAGAATACTCCTTTCGCATCATTTTATAACTCCTTCCGATTACCAAAGAGACGTTAAATATTTATTTTCGGAGTCAGAAAATGCTTTTATCAAATACAATCCTGTCAGCCTGATATTTGGAGGGGCCATGTATGTCTATCAAAAAGTCATTAGTCCGCAGATTTCAGCCAGTTGCCTGTATCATCCCTCCTGTAGCCGGTTCAGTGTTGAGCTTATTAAAAGATACGGTTTGATAAAGGGAATTATTTGCTCGGCTGACCGTTTGACCCGATGCAATAAAATTGCAGCTCAGGATATTTCTCCTATCCGGATAGACGAGAAAACAAATAAAGTGACGGAAACCACTGATGTTTACCACAAATAAGCGGATGAAGTTTTTACTGACATTATCAATCTTCTTGTCCGGCTTTTTTCTTAAGGCAGAGAATCCTTCAGATTCAGTGGAAAGAGAGGTAAGCTTTATCAGTTATCTGGTAAAAAACAATGAATTTGAATCAGCTGTCAAGTTATGTAACCGCCTTCTTATCAGACCTGATTTGACACCAAAAATCATTGATTCTCTTTATTTTACGAAAGGATGGTGTTTTTACAGCCAGAAAAAACTTGATTCCGCTGCCTTGTATTTTGCCCTGACCGACACTTCGCTGAGTTCTTATGCAAAGGCCAGATTTTTCGGATTTATTTGCTACTCCTATCAGAAACAATATGACGAAGCCCGTCATTTGCTTGAAAATGCTGTATTCAGTCGTGAAGATGAGTTAAAAATGCGTGAATTTTTATTAAGTGGCCTTAGCTTGCTGGAAAGAAAGCTGGACGATTATCAAACCATTAGAAAAGAACTGGATACCAACTGGTTTTTAATTTCAAATGAAGTAACAAAGCTTGACAAATATGCCTCATTGATTTCTTCTTTCAAAGAAAGGAAAAAGATAACAGCAGCAATACTTTCAGCATTTATACCCGGGCTTGGAAAAATTTATGCCGGCAGGCCCGGAGATGGAGTGGCAGCCTTTCTCATTACCAGCTCTCTGGGACTTGTCAGCTTTGAAAATTATCGGAAAGATGGTATCAAAGACATTAAAACCTTGTTTTTCAGCGGATTATTTTTGACCTATTATCTCGGAAATATTTTCGGAAGTTACTACAGCGTAAATCTCGAAAAAAATGAATTTTATGGCCAGATTGACTACAATATATTGTTTGACCTTCATATTCCTGTTCGAAATATGTATTTCTGAGCTTCATTCTCAGGTACCGGCTTCAGTTCATCATGCCGACAGCCTGATGAAAGCAGGATTATATGAAGAGGCCTGTCTTGAATACCTCCGTATTCAATATGAATCTTCCGACCTTGAACAAAATAATTTACTTCTCTACCGCCAGGCAGAAGCACTCAAAATGATGGGAAAATATAAAAATGCTTTTGAAACACTTCAGAAAGCAGATTTTTCCATTATGCCTGATAGTCTGCATTTTCTTTTCCGCCAACAATTAAGTCTCAATGCCTACTTATCCGGAGATTTTACCGAAGCTATTTCACAGATTACGCAGTGCAGGTTTTTCCTTCAGGACACAGCATATTATAAAAGTCTTCTTCCTGTTCTGATTCTGTCATTGAATGAGCTTTCAAAATATCAGGAAGCAAAAGCAGCAGCACTGGAATATGCCTCGTGGCTGGAATTGAATGATACAAACTGTCAGTCTTTCAGAGAAAAAATCAATGAGCTTTATACCAAAAAAAACCTCCCATCAATAAAAAACCCTGATCGGGCAGAAACTATGTCGGCAATACTTCCCGGTCTTGGACATATTTATGCAGGTTATCCGGAAGAAGGGATTCTGAGTTTTACAATCATTGCCGGTTCATTAACTGCCGGAATTTACGGAATATTCAAAAAATACTATTTTACAGGGTATTTTATCGGCCTTTCCATGTTTCAGAAGTTTTACTTCGGAGGTATCAGAAGAGCACATCAACTGGCTGAAAAGCACAATGCATTAAAAACAGAAGCATTTAATCTCCGGATACGCCAGCTTTTATTTCAATAAAAAACCCTGTCGGAAATTACTTCCAACAGGGTTTATAACTGTTTTCAGGCAAGTGGTTACTTACTCAGCATCAATGGCCTGACAATCGTATTGCCGTTTGTGCTGATGCGAACCATATAGATTCCACCTGCAAATTCACTCAGGTCGAAGGTATAAATTCCGCCTGTCGATTTCATCATCCTTTCAATCACTACTTCCCCAACGCTGTTGATAATGCTGATGGTTAAGTCTTCCCCTCCGGAAAGGTTAACTTCAACATTTACCAGATGGGTTGCAGGATTGGGATAAATATTTACCAGATTTTCGTTTAATGGCTCATTAACTCCGACATTACACTTTTGCGGATCGTAAATGACATCAATGTACCTGACTACTTCAATTGCCTGATTGTTTGAACCGTCCACTGCATTGTAGCGAACCGTAAACAAACCTTCTTTCTTTGTATTCAGGTAATCTGTATAATATGTTCCGGTTTTGGTAATGTTTACGTTAGTATAGTAATTATCAGATACTTCTGCAGTGAGTAAAGAGTCAGGAACTTCTTTAAACCGGCAAATCTGAATAATCTGAGGACCATTCAAAGTAATAACCGGTTTTTCTCTGTCAACTACATCTATATCGAAATACAGATAAGCCTCATTTCCACTGCCATCAATCACTTTTATTTCCACTTTGAAATTACCAAGCGTGGTGGCTTCACCGTTGGGGAACTGTGTGTAGTAGCTGCCATATTTATTCACGGTAATTTCATTTATCTGATAATAATTGTCGGTAATGTTCAGTATTGGTAAATATTCGTCAATATTGTGGTAAACATCTACAAGGATTTTATCTCCCGACTGATACGGGCTTGAAGTAACCACCGGAGCAGTTGAATCATATACCACAATAACTCTGTTCATAATAACAGGACCATTTCCTGCACAATCCCTGACTTCATAAGTTAGTGTGTAGGTGCCTAATTTGTGAACATTATAACTTCCCATTACTTTAATATCATTGTTAAAGCAATAATTGTCTTTTACCGTAAGTCCTGAATCAGTAAATGGAGTATGAACTTCCACATAATTTACTGCATAACCATTCAGCCAAACAACAGGATCTGAAGTATCAGCCACAGTCACTTCTCTGGTGAGAACGGCTGAATTTCCGGCTTTATCGTAAGCTGTATATTCCAGTTGATAGACCCCGAGCTTGCTTCCGTCAACAGTCCCGGTAATATTCACTGTATCAACACCTGAGCAGGTATCATTTACATTGTAACCCGGATCAACCCATGGGTTCAATACTTCCCAAATCATTTTAGCATTGCCTTTCAGGCTAAAGACTGGCGGGACATTATCCTTTTTCACAATGACAGTCCTGACTTTTTCCACAGCTTTATTGCCTGAATTGTCCGATACATTATATCTTATATAATAGGTACCATCTTTCTTAAGGTCAACACTACCTGTTGTAACGATGGCAGAAGTCAGATTTCCGTCAATATTATCCATTGCGGTGGCACCGGCATCGGTGTAGGAAGGCGTACATTGCTCAAGAACTACAGTATCCTGTCCCTTCATTGTAATCACCGGAGGAGTTCCATCAGGTCTGACAATCACTTTATAATCTTCAACTTCACCAAATAAACGGCTTCCGCATGGATTGTTTGCCATACCACCCAGCACAGTAGAAATTCTCATTCTGGTCGGGCCTAAGGTAGCATTCCACGGCACTTTGAAACTTGTTTTCCAGACGAGTGCACTCGAATTTTGTTCGTGTCCTATCAACTCACCCGGATCGTCAAAATCTCCGTCAATGTTCCAGTCTATCCAAGCTTTCCGGTCAACGGTATTGAAATTTGAAGATCTTTCTACCTGTAAATCATAGGTAGCTTCTACATCCAGATAAGTACTGTGGGTGAGTGTATAATCTGAATATTCAGTTTTCCCGATTGGCGTTGAATTGCTGATGTCTGAAAGTATAACTTTAGTCATGCCAATATCCTGAGTCAACAAATCAACCGTTGGCTGGCAATACTGGATGGCCTTGATAAAGCATTTTATGGTAATACTGTCATACATTCCCTTGTATCCGGTCACCAGCTTTACATCATAGCAACCGGTATCGTTGAACCTGATCTGAGGGAATTGCGTATTGGGATAGCCATTGATATTAGTAAAGTTAGCAGGAGTAATTGTCCATTTCCACTCGTCAGCACATCCGTAAACTTCACCGCTGAAGTTAACAATATCAGTTCCTTTAACCGGTCTGACGTTATCAGCTGTAAAGTTTGGAACAGGAGCATTGAACGGAGCGACTACTACAATGTCTTTCGTATATTCTGATTCACCACCGCAATCAATTACTTTCAATTTCACGGTATAAGTTCCGTCAAATGCAAACTTGTAGCCCGGATTTTTATCAAATGATTCTGCAAAATACGGGTCGGTAAAATACCATTCATAAGAAGCATCAGGAAGCGACTTACTTGTATTTTCAAAATATGCCGTTACTCCCAGACATAAGGTATCAGGACAATTAAAGGATGCCACCGGCTTATCATAATTACCATAAACACCAGACCATTTTGCTTCAAAGCCTGAGCTGACAGTTGAGGAATTGGTAGTAAACTTAATGTACATTTTTCCTGAATTTGATGTCAGCACTGATTTAAACGCTGGATTGGTCATGTTTCCTGTCAAACCGGTTGTGCCATAAGCAGAAACATCCCACAAAGGAGTTCCGTTGGCATCAGTACCGTCAAATACCTGTAAATAGTCGCCACTCTGCAGGTTAAAGCTCTTGAATGTCAGGTCTAACTGTTTTGCACATGGGGTAAGAGCCAGATCACAGTTTTTGTTATTGCCATAATCCATGGCCGGCCCGCCATCATCATACAGCGTTCCTTCCATGCTCTTCTTTGTAGAAGGATCTGCCCAGAAACACATCCAGTAATCAGGATTAACTTTAACATATTTCTGTTTGCCAATGGAATCTTTTCCTATCCCATTTTCAGCTATCAGCCATACATCATAAACACCCGGATAATCGAAACTGATAACCGGATTCTGACTTCCTTCATTTGTCGGAGTAACAAATGAATAAGTAGGTACAATTCCAAGAATCGGATGTGAGATGGTTGCCGGATAGACCTTCCATTTCCATCCTGAGGGACAGTTGATGCTTAAATCGCTGAAATTCACAGGATACATCACTTCGGTTTCGTTTAGGTCTGCGATGAAATCAGCTTTCGGAGCTTTGCTGGGATTGTCAACGAATACATATTTTGTAAAGGTATCAGCACCTCCGCAGTTAATTATTACCAAAGAAACCGTATCATAACCTGTTCCGGCAGGAAATGTATGTGTCCAGTTAAAGTTTTTGGAAACTAAGTTACCATTGAAATACCACCAATAACCCTGTTTGGCTTTTGGATCTGCTGTATTGTAAAATACGATGGGGGTGCTGTGGCAGATTGTATCATCTGATACAAAAAAGGCTTTGGGCCTGGGAACCGGATATTTCGATTCATCTGCACCAATGGTTGTGGAATAAGGACACCTTACGTCTCCATCCACATCATGCGTAATGAATGAAATGGTTTTCCCGTAAATGGGAGGATAATTTGAATTCAGATGAGGATCTGTAGAAGATACAAATTTGGGATCAATATTTTCCCAGCTATTGTTATCGTGTGGTGTCACAAGATTATAGGTAGATGTCTTCCAGCCTGCCAGGTCGTAATAATATACACTGTTGCTATAGAACATATTGGAATTGTTGGTATTTTCATAAATGTAGTCATTGTAATCCACCTGAGAAGCTGAGTAAGGATAAGGATAAAAGCTCAGTAATAAAGTTGTATTCTTACTGTAAAGAATATTGTTCTGAATTGAACTTGCATAACAGTAGTAAACGAAAATACAACTTCTTCCATAAGCGGTCGATGTGGTAGTACCTGTGCAATAAACAGTATTGTTATACACCTTCATGTTATAGTTATAGTTATTAAGGTAAATTCCAACCTGATCGCCTGTTTCTTTGAAATTGTAAATCATATTATTGATAATCAGACTACTGTCAGAAGTGCTGTAATAGTTTTCATAGTAAAGCTGCATACCTATCCACCCGGGATTGATGATATTACCGTCAATGGTTGATTTTACACAATAATAATGATAAATGCCCCATGAGTCAGTCAGTGAGGAATTATTGGTAATAATCCTGTTGTTTTTGATTAACACCTCCCGCTGGTAATAATTGTAAATTCCCGAGTAATACTGGTTGACAAATGTATTCCCTATAAATTTATTTCCATAGCACCATATTGAAGTTGATGGGCCAGTCATATAAGCACCCCAGTAACCACCGCTGATTAAGCAGTTTTCAAAAGTGTTGTAATTGGCATTATTGGCATAACCACTGTAACTTGATTCGGAACTGGAGGCAAGAATAGGAATACAATAGGTGCTTGATAAAACGGGAACAATCAGATTACAATTGTAAAAAGTGTTGTAATTAGCTGTATTATTTAATAAAACGCTGTAGCCGTAACTGGTTCCACCTGCACGAATGGTCATATCCTGAAATTTAATATAATCAGCCCCGTTAAGATAGAGGGTTGCTATGGTTGATGTGGAAGTACTGTTATAGTTCAAAATACAATTGTCTTTATCCGCTCCTTTAAAAGTAATGGTATTGGTGGGTGAGGCACCTAAAATCTGTGGAATAACTACCCGCTCATTATAAGTTCCTGACGCCACGTTAAATACCACAGGCCCGGATATACCGCATTTCAACAAATCGGTAACAGCCGCATTAAAAGTAGGATAGTTTGCCCCTGTACCACCAATCGTGTAGGTACCTGACATAGCTGTGCAAATGCTTAAAATTAAAGTATCATTTGAGGTTACATTGTCTGGGAAAGAATCGTTGGGAGATGAAACCCACACCCTGAAATTATAATTGCCTTTAGCCGGAAGGTAAACAGAATCAGCAAACTGATATGCTTGTTCAGCTCCGGGGAGAACTGTTTTGGTATAGTTATTTACAAGAGATGGGACATCCCAATTTAACCGCCATCCTAAATCGACCCATTTTATGGTGTCTTTTCGGTTGTTCCGGTAAACCACTTTCAGTGGATTTTTCCCTACAGACCAGGTAACAGGAATTTCTATCCTGTTCATTTCGACATCAAGACCGGGTAGAGTAGTCAGCCTCACTTCTATTTCTTCATTCATTGGATTGAATGCCTGAGAGCCGGTTGTATAAATATCGGTGAGTCTCAGCCTTGTAGAGGTGATGGGTGAAGAAAATTTATCCACGTAATTCAGGGTCAGATTGGCAGGAGCAATATAAAAGGTATGATGATCAACATAAGTGCTCCCGTTCCAGTACTGAACTTTAAAGCCATGCATGGCTCTATTGGTTGTACTATTAATATACACTTTAATTTCATCAAATGTCTGGCTGGTAGTCCACTGATATTCAATCCATGAAGAGGTTGATGGATTTCCCGATGTACTTACCCATCCCCAACAGGTTCCGGATCCATTGCAATAATATCCGTCATTATAGTTTTGAGGCCCGTAAGTTCCGGTTCCACCGCCTGAGTGACTGGCAGTTGCCGATAAAGCCAAATTGGTCTGTGCATTCATTTGAAATGAACTTATTGCAAGAAGACCTGTCAAAATTAAGAAACCTAATCTGTAAACTCTTGACATATACTTGAATTTTAAACGATTTAACAACATTAATCAGACACCAAATATAACATACAAATCGAAAATATGCAATTAATATTTTTTTATTAAAGTTCTACAAGATTTTCCCACATTATTTACCTTGATGTGGAAGTTCATCCTGTCATCAGAACATAAATAACTTGGAATTGTCGATGTATTTGCTGATATCCTTGTTTATGGCACCTATCAATAGCACTACCCAGTCAATAGTCTGAACGATACCACATCCTCCGGCAGTACATAAATAGGCAATGAAGACTCCGGTTTTAGTACCCAAATACAACCTGTGAATACCACAAATACCAACACCAGCTGTAAATGTAAGCGCCCATGCCACCCATGGATTTTTTTCTCCGGTTATTTGTTCCGGTAAGGCATTTCCGGTAAGAGGGCTTACAGTGAAATCGAAACCATTTGTTTCAGGGGCGTTGGTGAACATCTGATTGACAGTTTCGTCATTGATTTTGTATTTTCCTCCATCTGCATAAGCAAATCCTGTTAATACAAAAGCTAAAATCAGCACTAAAATGTTTTTCATGACTTAATTTTTAATAGGTTTTGAAAGTGCCAAGATAAAGTAAATTATTCATTCACCAAATATCCCTGATAAAAAATAAATATTTTCTTCAGTACCTCTTCTCTTTTCTCTTCCTGTTTTTTTAACGCAATTTGTGCAGCTCTTTTGAATCCTCCGAAATAATAACGCTGAAACCATGGGAAAATACTCAATCCTGCATCCAGCAATCCGTATTTTAATGAAACATAAACAAACAATCCTCCTAAAATACCATTCAGAATAAATGAATTTACTGCATTTCTGATATCACCAGCATACAACTGCCCAAGACCTGGGAAAATGATACTCAGCCATTTTGCCGTATTGGGATTTGGCTTTCCGTTGGGAAGATCTGTGAAAATTTCTCTGATTTTGTTTGAATCTTTTTTTATTAAACTATCGAGGGAGGCAATAAAAAATGCTTCTGCCAGGGTATAATTCCCTTCCCTGAAACTGATGACCCCATGATAAAAATTATACCTGTTTTGAACGGATATTGACTGAGCGGTATCGATATTCAGCAATTCTCTTCGTGCCTGTTTGTAGTCTTTTAACAGAATGTATATCAATGTTTTACGAAAAGAAATTTCATTGAGTAAAGTGTCATTATCCAGGTTGTTATAGGCAATATCGTAATAATAAAGTGCTTCGTCATAATGGCCGGCATGAAACAAACATTCCGATAACTTCAGGTAATGCCGGTAATTCACACTGTCCACAGAAAAAAAGATGATCCTTCTGTAAAGGTCGGCTGCATTTTCATAGTCCTGAGAAATAAAAAAACTGTCGGCCATGAAGGTTGTTTCCTCCATGCTCTGGCTTTTTAAATCACTGAAAACCAGTATACTAATAATAATTAAACAGAATTTCTTCAATCTCTCTGTAAAATAATTCGGTTTTAAGTTGATTGTATTTACTGACTGCTTTCACAGAGCCATATATATTACCGCTATAAAAAGCGGCAGTCATCATGGCTGAATACCAGCCAAAAATGCTCCTGATGCCATCTTTTTTAAAACTTCGATAGGCCTGAAAGGCAGACATTCCGGTATATAACAACGAAATAAGCCCGTCTTGCCAGAAACCTGAATAAATTTTCCCCAGTCCCGGAATGGCTGTTGACAAAAGCCCACCTACAAGCGGATTTTTCATTCTGATTGACTGCAATTCTGAGTTTATTTCTGTAAGTCTTTTATAAGCAGGATTTGAAAAGTTTTCAGATGCTCTGAACTCATCAGTTTTTTTAAAGTCTTTATTCAGTAAATAATCTATAAGAATAAAAACCACCTTGTCGGAATCGTTCAGTATACTTTGCGGCAGGTAAACTTTCCTGAAAGTTGTCGATTCCCTGTTAAGTAATAACAGCTTAACATATTCAATTTCAATTGAATAGCTAATTATTCCACCTTTCTTCCGGTAATCTTCCATCCTTTTCAGTGCTTCCCTGAGCTGACCTGAGTATCTTAAGCACTGAACCTCTCTGAGCCTGACATCCGTGTTCAGATCATCCAATAACAACAGACGCTTATATTCCTGCCTTGCTTCTTCATACTTTCCGGCAGAAAATAAAAATTCAGCATATTGTCTGCTGTGTTCCTCATCAAACAGATTTTGAGCCTGGCTGATGAATGCAGTAATGAGTAAAGTACTGAAAAAGATCAGTTTACAGATCTTCATACCGCGCATTTTTGGGTAAATCAATCTGCAGATGATATTCCGGATGGATATGATATTGCTGAGGTGTGAAGGTATGGCAACGGGTCAGCCTGTCAAAAAAATTCATGGTGCCGGTAAAAATATTCTGTTTTTTTAGAACCAGAAGTGCATATTCGGAACAGGAAGGATAAAAACTGCATGAAACAAAATCCTGGGATGAAATAAAATTTTTATAAAACAAAAACATGGCAGACACTATTTTATCTCCCGTTTTGCCCTGATTTCTGACAAATTTCAGATAATAAGGCCTGTCATCATGCTCTGTCGTTTTTTCCAGTATTTTCAGCTCTTCCAACGTTTGGGCTTTCAGCTGAAAAACACTAACGCACATCAGGATAACGATAAAAACTTTCATTTTGCTGATTGTTTACCTTGATGTTTTTAAATGTCATTACCTGATAGTTTTCTTTCCCCTCCTTGTAATAAATCTGAATAATCTCAGCGGGAAACTTTAATCCGCTGACTGTAGTGTAGGATTTGACAATCTGTTTACTAAGGATTTTTTTGTCGGCACTGAAAAAAACCACTCCATAAAGGCTTTTGTTTTTAGTGGAAATAACAATATCTCCAAAACCTTTCATCTGAGGTGGAGGAGAATAGGTCGTAATGACCATATCCCCGTCCTTTTCCACTTTGGTGATTTTATAGAGGCTTTTGCTAAGCCCATAATCAGATAACCTGCCCTCGAGGGCAAGATGAAAAACAGTACTTTGCACCAGCGCAACAGTGGTCGTCTTTTTTACCAGCTTTCCACCCACATAAGTACTGACAACTGAATCTTTCACCACCCAGACTTCTTTTTCAGGAAAAGTGATATTGTACACCAGTTTTTTAATATTTATATCGTAAAAAACCCTCCCCATGGTCAGCTGGCTGAAATTTCCGGCTTTTGTTTTAATGCTGATGTCGGCCTCAATTCTGTAAAAATACTGAGCCAGTAAGATGCCTGAAGGATAAAATAGTATTAAAACAATTAATAAAAGCCTGTTCAAATTAAAAATTTTAAAAAACCGGAGAAAAAATCAGCAAGCAGTGTCAGTTAACAAGCAGATAGCCTCCACCGAATAAAAATGAAGACACCAGGCAGCCGACAATTGACATCAGCAGGTCATCCTCATCAATAATCCAGACAATAATGACCCCGATAGGCCCCAGACAAAAGCCCCATAAAAAAGCAGGAATGTCGGCAGCTACCCCGTTGAAACCAGTAAAAATCATGGGTGAATTGCTGATGTTGGCAGTCAAACGGTTGTTTTCAGTTTTCAGCTGAGATAAGGTAACACCCTCATTGGCCGACACATAACTTTCAAGGCTATTCAGCTCACTTAATTCTTTACGGATCTGAATTTCATCATAATCAAAAAGGCTTCTGTCGTAAGCCTTTGATTGCAGACTGGTCAGAAAAATGACAAGCAGCATAAAAAAAATTTTCTTCATAAAAAAACTGTTTATTATTGATAACTGATTGAAATTCAAATCCAAATAAAACTATTGAATAGCCGAGGCTATATAAACAATGTAATAAACGAGGTAACAGGCAGAATAGGCGACTGTGCTGGCAATACAACCAAAAACTGCTTTTTTGGTTTCATCTTTATCTTCGGAAACAAAATAAACGACAGCCACACCCGGTAATCCCAGACAAAACCCCCAGATAAATGATGGAATGCCTAAAGGGGCTTCAAACGTCATCTCATCGTTGAAAGGCGAAGGCTGTTCACTTATACCGTAAGATAAAATATGACCGCTTGCCTGCATTTCACTTAGCGTAACACCTTGATTTTGCGTTACATAATCTTCAAGTAAAGTTAACCCTGACATTTCCGACATGATTTGATTTTCATCAATCTGAAATAAGCCAGTATTAACTGCTTTGGCATGGATGCTGACGCTTATCAGCAACACAAGAATACAAAAATTTAACTTTTTCATCTTGTAAAAATTTTTTGGTTGGGATATTTTTTAGGTCAACAAATATCTATTTAAAAAACTTAATACGAAAAAAAAATATTTTTTCCTTCTCCAAAATATTGGAGTTTTATCTTTGCCGGAAAAAATAAACCAATTCATGACATTTCATTTTGCAGATATTGAAAAAATCCCTTTCCCTGTTTTTTGGGCAGATAAAAGCATGAAAATAGTTTATGCCAACCAGAAAGCCTGCGTGCATCTGGGCTATTCGCTGGATGAACTGACAAAACTGACCATTGAAGACATTAGCCTGAGATTTCAGCCCCTTAAATGGGAAGAACTTACTTCTACCATTTCTGAAAAAGGTTTTCATTATTTTGAAAGCCGGCACATCACGAAAAATAAAACAATTATTCCGGTCGAAATATATGTTTCCAGATACGATATTGACGGAAAAGAATATTTCTGTGGCATGGTGGTCGAAATTTCTGAACTCAGCTTTACAAATTCTTTATCCCGTGAAGGCAGCCTGCTGCTGGAAGCTTTCCTGAATTACATTGATGAGCCTCTGGGACTAATTGACAATATGATGAATGTAATCTACTATAACCAAAATGCCAAAAAACTGCTTGGCATCGAAAACGATGATTACATTGGAAAGAAATGTCTGACACTCATCAATCAGGAGAATGAAATTAAAAAAGTGTTTCAGAGCGGAAAAACTGAAATGGTCGAACAATACCTGCCTGAAAAAGACCTGTGGCTGGATGTACTTTACCATCCAATATTTGGCAATAACCGGGAAGTGGTAAAGGTTGCACAACATTTCCGCAACATTACCGCCAGAAAAAAGGCAGAAATAAGCTTATTGGACACCTTAAAGGAATTAAAAAGATCTGAGGAAGAAAAACGTCTGTCTCATTTCGTAATCGACAATACCCATCAGGCTATTTTCATGTTGAAAAAAGACGGTACTTTTTTCAGGGTGAACGATTATGCCTGTGAATACTGGGGATATTCCCGGCAAGAACTTGAGCAGATGAAAGTCTGGCAGATCAATCCTACCCTGAATGAAAAAAGCTGGTCAAAAATCTGGGAACAGCTTTGCCGTGAGAAAAGGTTATTGCTTGAAACCATACACCAGACAAGCAACGGAGAATTGAGAGATGTCGAAATATCCGCCAATTTACTTGAATTTGAAGGAAATACGTTCAGTGTCGGCTTTGTGCATGACATAACCGAGAAAAAGAAATCAGAAAAAAAACTTAAAGATGCTTTGGCAGAGATTCAATCTTTAAAAAACAAGCTGGAAGCAGAAAACATCTATCTGCAGGATGAAATCAAACTGGAGCATAATTTTGAGGAAATCATCACCCAGAATGCCGAAATGAAAAAAATCCTGACAAATGTGGAACGGGTGGCAAATACCCGCACCACGGTATTGATTCTCGGAGAAACAGGAACAGGTAAAGAGCTGATAGCCAGAGCAATACACAATATCAGCAACCGCAACAAACACCCCTTGGTGAAAGTCAATTGTGCGGCATTGCCTGCTTCTCTGATTGAAAGTGAATTGTTTGGGTATGAAAAAGGGGCATTCACCGGGGCGCTCTACAAAAAAATAGGCCGTTTTGAACTTGCAGACAAAGGAACCATTTTTCTGGATGAAATCGGTGAATTACCCATCGAACTGCAGCCGAAACTCTTGAGGGTATTACAGGATGGTGAATTTGAACGTCTTGGGAATCCCAAAACGTTCAAGGTAGATGTGCGCGTCATTGCCGCTACCAACCGTAACCTCAGCGAGGAAGTAAAAAAGGGAAATTTCCGCCCTGATTTATTTTACCGCCTGAATGTATTCCCTATTTCCCTGCCTCCCTTACGTCAGCGAAAGGAAGACATCCCTCTGCTTGTCAATTATTTCATCAATAAATTTTCACATAAAACAGGCCGAAAGTTTAGCTCAGTTTCCCATAAAACCATGGCTGCATGTCAGTTGTACGACTGGCCGGGAAATATCCGGGAACTCGAAAACGTGATTGAAAGAGCCATGATAACCAGTATGGGTACTGAACTGGTGATAAATGAAAATTTATTTCATTCAAATTCAATCCGGGACATTGAAAACATGACCATTGAAAACATTGAGAAAGAGCATATTTTAAAAGTACTTCAATCCACAGCTTACCGCATACGGGGTGAAAAAGGTGCAGCTAAGATTCTGGGACTCAAGCCCACTACACTTGAAGCAAGAATGAAAAAACTGGGGATCTCAAAAAATAACCTATAATATTTTGGATAATCTACGTTATATTGGAGTTTTTCCGGGAAGATAACTCTTTACCCCTACAAACAAAATTAATCTTAATCATTGATTTTGTTTATCTTACAAAAACGTTAAGAAAAATAAAAATTTTGGTATAAGAATTGAGATAAATAAGGCGAAATCGTGGGGCTACAGTTTCCAGTTCAGTTTAACCTTTTTAAAAAATCCCTCACATTTTTTAAAAGCCTCACGATTTTTTCTTTTAAAGTGTGAAAGTGATGACGTTTTTCAACAACAATCAGTTTGAGCCTTTTTCATCAGAAATCACAGAACAGTTTCCTCTTGTTCTGGTTGAAATTTATGCCGACTGGAGTGGCTCTTGTCATATCATGTCTCCGGTAATTAAAGATCTTAAAAACGATCTGAATGGCTCACTTAAGATATGCAGGGTAAATTTTGATACTGATAAAACACTCATCAACAAATACCACATCACAAAAACGCCTGCCTATCTGATTTTCAATCAGGGAAAAATGATTGAAAAAATCGAAGGAATTATTCCAAGAAAAACACTTGTCAATAAAATCAAAATCTTAATCAGGAACGGGAAAAATTAAGTTTACCTCTCTCCTTTGGTCTTCCTTAATTTTGCAAATTCAATCATTCAGTCATGAATAAAATTTTTATTGTTTTTACAGCTTTGCTATTTGCAAGCCATGTTTCCTTTTCACAAATTCACTCCTCCTTCACGGAGTCTGCTTTAAAAAAACATATTCAATACCTTGCATCTGACAAATTGAAAGGAAGAAAAAGCGGATCGCCCGAAGCCCTTAAAGCGGCAGGTTATATTCGCAAACAATTCAAAAATCAACATCTGGAGTTGCCCTTTGACAATGGTTTTCAATATTTTGACGTTGTTACAGCCTATCACATGGGTAAAAACAATACCTTTAAAACCGCTGAGTTAACCGCTAAGGCCGGAACAGATTTTATTCCCTTAGTCTTTTCAGCCGATACCAGCGTGTCAGCAGATGTGTTTTTTGCCGGTTATGGGTTTGATATTCAGACAGATAAATTTAAATGGAATGATTATGCTGACGTGGATGTAAAAGGAAAAATTGTTGTCCTTTTTAACGGAGAGCCCGACCTGAAAGAAAGAAATAATCCGTTTTCAGAATTTTCCTCCGACAATTACAAAGCCATGGTGGCTGCTGATAAAGGAGCTGCAGGTGTAATTTTTATTTATCCTGCATCTGAAAAAAAGGAGGATTTTCTCCCTCCTCTTGTTTTCTCAAAAACCAACAGCCGTTCAAAAATTCCTGTCATTCAGATTAGCCGGAGCTTTGCATCGATGGCATTATTTACTCAGAATCAATCTCTTGAAATGATTGAAAGCAGCATACTGGAAAAAAAATCTCCCATGAGTTTTGATTTGGAAAAAAATGTCTCTTTATCAACTGAAGTCATAACAAGTCAGGGAAAGGCATGCAATGTGGCAGCTATCCTGAAAGGAAGCGACCCCCTGCTGAAGGATGAATACATCGTCATCGGGGCACATTACGACCATCTGGGGATGGGAGGCCCGGGTTCAGGTTCCCGTTTCCCCGACACTATTGCTGTCCATAATGGTGCTGACGATAATGCCTCAGGCGTTGCGGCAATGATTGAACTTGCCGGCAAGTTATGTAAAAATCGCTCAATGCTTAAAAGGAGCGTTATTTTTGTGGCTTTTACGGGGGAAGAATCCGGATTGCTTGGCTCCTCAAAATTTGTTGCCAGCTGCCCCGTTCCACTTTCCCGGATTAAAGCCATGATCAATATGGACATGGTCGGTAGGCTGGATACCATTAGTAAATATTTGCTTATTGGCGGAACAGGCACTGCCCGCGAAAATGATTCCCTTTTCAGTATTTTTGAAAAAGAATATTCCTTTGATTTTAAAAAATCTCCGGAAGGACTCGGGCCATCAGACCATGCCTCATTTTATGCAAACAATATTCCTGTCATCTTTATCACTACCGGTGCACATAACGATTATCACACCTGGGCTGATGATGAGGACAAAATCAATTACAAGGGAATGACCAACTTGCTTGAATTTGTTGAAGAGCTGGCAACCAGCTATGCAAACCTACCTCAAATCACTTTTCAGGAAGCAGGGCCTAAAACAAAATCATCTTCAGGGAGTTATAAAGTTACCCTTGGCATATTGCCTGATTTCTCAGCCAGTGACGTCAAGGGATTGAAGATACAGTCGGTCAGAAGCGGTGGGCCTGCCCAGTTGTCGGGGATGAGAAACGGAGATGTGATTACAGCAGTCAATGGTGCTGAGGTAAACAACATTTACGATTATATGAACCGGCTGAAAAGCCTCCATCCTGGCGATCAGATCACTGTTGACGTGGTTCGGGACGGTACCAGAATTACCCTTTTTGTGCAACTTTAACATTTCATATCAAATTTTTTTTACATTTGCACGTTAACAGGTATTCAACCACATAAGTTTCAAGGTGCAAAAAAGAATTCTCAAATGGTTTGTATTGCTGTGCGGTTTCATTCCGGGATTTCATTCTCCTGTTGTCGCCCAGTATGGTGCACCTGAAAATCTTTATTTCAATCGAAAAATTCAGGAACAGAAAGAAATCTGGAAGCTTCCCGTAGCAGATTCCAATTGCGATATATTCTATTTTATTGAAAATCAGAAAGATACTGATCTTGCAACTCCAGCTCTTTCCTTTCAGCCTGTTACAGAATCTCCGCCAGAAAATGCTTTCGATATCCGGCTTTTCCCTAATCCCTGTTCCTCAGAAATCAGGATAATATCTGAAGGGACGGAACAGCAGGAATTTACATTGGATATATTTAACATGCGGGGAGAACTGCTGGCTACCTACCATTTAAAGTTCAATGCCGGAGAAATCAGGGAGCTGAATATGGGGAAGTACCCCAAAGGCACCTATTTGCTGGTTTTTACCACAGCCAACGGAACAACAATAAAAAGAAAAGTTATTAAAAATCAATAAATTCATTTGTATGAGAAAATTGTTTTTCAGGATTCAATCGGTTATTTCAAGAGGGATGCTCTATCTGATGGGCATAGGAGCTGTCAGTTTTGTTTTCGAGGCCTGCTACGGCACCCCAACCGACAGTCAGTTCAACAGGAACTATACTATTAAAGGCAAATTGTTGCTTGAAAACGGGCAGGCAGCCGGAAATCTGGAAATCAAAGCCGCATCTTCATCCGGAATTTCCAAAGCTTATACTGCTTCTGATGGCAGTTTTGAAATTAACCTGAATGGTTTTATTCATGAAAAAGTACTATTTAGTGCCCAGGACGGCCTGAACGATACCATTGTTGTGCTTCCTGCCGAACAGGAATCTCTGAATATTGAATGGAAACAATAAAACTTCAGAGATGAAAAAGATTAAGGCAAAATCAGACAGGTTAAAATCATATTTATTTGGTTTTGTTTCCCTTGTGTTAATAAGCGGTTTTATTTCCGGATTTGTATCATGCAAGGTTCTTCGATGCGATAAAGAAAAAAGGAAAGACAAGAATCCCAAATACAAGGAACAACCGGCATTGTACGGACCTCCTTCGTCTATTTACCAGGAAGAGAAAAAATCTTGAAAATCAAACCTTCATTACGAAAAAAAGCCGGGCTGACTGTTTTCAGACATTACCGGAAAGCTCAGGCTGAACTTCATGAACTTTCCTATTTGTTCTGGGAGTGTACCTTGCGTTGTAATATTTCGTGCCTGCACTGTGGCAGCGACTGCCGGAAAGAAAGCAGTATCTCCGACATGCCAGCCAATGATTTTCTACAGGTGACCAAAGAGCTTACCCACTACTACAATCCAAACAAAGTGATGGTGGTACTCACTGGCGGGGAACCTTTGATGCGGAAAGATCTGGAATATGTCGGGCAGGAATTGAAAAAACAAGGCTATCCGTGGGGGTTTGTTACCAATGGTGTTGCATTGACGTCTCAACGCTTTCGTTCACTCATGAATGCAGGACTACGCTCTGTTACAGTCAGTCTCGATGGATTTGAAGACACACATGAATGGCTGAGAGGACATAAGGGCGGTTTCAATAAAGCGGTGGAAGCTATTCGTCTGATTGTCAGGGAGCCTGATCTGGTGTATGATGTCGCTACCTGTATCAGCAGGAAAAATTTTCACCAGCTTAATGATTTAAAAGAGTTTCTGATAGAGCTGGGTGTAAAGAAGTGGAGAATATTCACCATTTTTCCCACAGGACGGGCAAAAGGAAATGATGAACTGGATGTAAGCCCTGAGCAAATGCTTGGGTTGATGAACTTTTTAAAGGAAACAAGAGAAGAAGGCCGTATCAGGGCAAGTTACGGATGCGAAGGCTATTTAGGAAATTTCGAAACTGAAGTCAGGGATGGATATTATTTTTGCCGTGCCGGGGTAATGATTGCTTCCGTTCTGGCAGATGGTTCCATTTCAGCTTGTCCCAATATTCACAGAGGTTTTGTTCAGGGAAATATTTATCAGGACAAATTCATTGACGTATGGAACAACCGGTTTGAGAACTTCAGAAACCGTGACTGGGCCAAAACAGGTAAATGCATGAATTGCGAGGCTTTCAGATATTGTGAAGGTAACTCAATGCACCTGCGCGAACCCGGCAATGAAAATCCCCTTCGATGTCACTACGAAATGATGAAACAATGCGGGCATTCATGATTTTTTAAGAAATTTGCGGGAATAATCAGGTGAAAATCAGACTTTAAAACAGATTTTTGCAGAAAAAAAATCCATGCGTGTAGTCATTCAAAGGGTAAAAGAAGCTTCGGTTCACATTGACCATCAGCCATATAGCAGCATTGGAAAAGGACTTCTGGTGTTTCTCGGAATAGAACACGAAGACGAAGAAGAAGATGTCAGTTGGTTGTGTAAAAAAATATCACAGCTCAGAATTTTTGATGATGCTGAAGGAATTATGAACCTGTCTGTCAGCGATACAGATGGGGAAATCATGGTGGTCAGTCAGTTTACTCTGCATGCAAGTACAAAAAAAGGAAACCGTCCATCATATATCCGGGCCGCAAGGCCTGAAAAAGCCATTCCGCTCTATGAAAATTTTATAAAAACATTGAAAGAACTGATTAATAAAGAAGTTAAATCGGGTGTTTTCGGAGCCATGATGGATATTCACCTTATCAATGACGGCCCTGTTACCATACTGATTGACAGCAGACAAAAGGAATAATCCGGCATCTGTAAGCAGAATGATAAAGTTTAGTCCGATATGGTTTCGAGTGATGAGTGATGAGTGATGGGTTATGAAAGCCAGATTCCGGATTTCGGTTTTTTGCCTGCTGAAAACTTTCCACTGCCCTCTTTTGATGGCCTACAGCCTGTTTTCAATAATGAAATATTGAAAATTGTGTTGACAGGTCAATAAACTTCATCTCCCTGATTACCTGAACTAATTTCATTTTGGTGTTACATCTGTCAGACCGGATCAATATGAATGGTAGCCTGAATATTCAGTCTCTCTTCAATGCTGACTTCGATTTTTTTGGCAATGTCGTGAGCTTCGCTGACTGTCATTTCTGCCGGAAGGCGGATATGAAATGTTACCTCCTGATGCCTTCCATATTCATGATAATGAAAGTGATGGGGGTGCATCTGATGAAAGGAAGTTTCATCCACTATATTGACTATCTGCATTTTGGTTTCCTCTGTTATATCTTTTCCCAGCAAACAATTTACAGCATCCCTGATGACTTTAACCGCAACCAACAGTATCAGAACTGATACAATCAGGCCTAAAACCCCGTCAATCCAGAAAGCCTTTTTCTGAAATATGATTCCTATTAATATTAATACAGATGCAATGGAATCGCTGCGGTGATGCCAACCATCGGCTTTCAGAAAATCCATTTTGGTTATCCGTGCAGCATAAAATGCATATTGTGCAATGGCTTCTTTAACGACCACAGAAACAATCATGACAACAATACTGAGGGTATTAAAAATAACCTCTTCATGTCTGATAAGTCTTTTTATGGACTCACTGGCGAAATTGGCAGCCACCACTGCCAGCAAAACTCCGATAATGAGCGAGGCAATCAGCTCAGCACGACCATGTCCGAAGGGATGTTCCTTGTCTGCCGGTTTTGATGAAACTTTAACTCCAATAATAACAATGACTGAGGTCAGGGAATCCGAAAGCGTATGCCATGCATCAGCAATGATAGCAATGGAACCTGTCATTATTCCTGCCCAAAGCTTTATTGCAAACAAAAATGTATTGACGACTGTGGAAAGCCAGCCTTCCAGCAACGCTATTTTTCTGTTTTTGTCTTTCATATTTCAGATTTATAAAATCTTCTTCCTGATGATTTTTCCGGTCTCTGTCCTTGAAATCTCATTCTGACAAATTATTTCTTTTATCTTTTCGTGTTTTTCCAGCAGATCATTACAAGTATTTATAATTTTTTCTTTCAACTCCCCTTCCGGTTCATCGCTCTCCATGACAAGGCAAATTTTCTCACCGTATTTTTCATCCCTTTTCCCTGTCACATAAAAGGTTTTCCCACCTGTCAATACATGCAAAACACCAAATATCTATTGTTCAATGAATTCAGGATTGATTTTTATCCCGCCCGAATTTATGACAAAATCTTTGCGCCCTTTGATGATAAAAGATTTTTTACTTAAAATCTCTGCAATATCATTGGTTTCCAGCCATTTATTGTTTGTAACAGTACTCCTGATCATGAGGCAGTTTTCTTCATTCAGGCTAATTTCCACTTCCGGTAAAAGTGTAAAAAACGCTTGTTTACCCGGGTGATTCAGCTTCCGCAAGGCAATATGCGTCAGGGTTTCTGTCATTCCATAGGTTTCATAAACAGTAAACGGCATGTTTTCAAAAAGTTTTTCCTGAAAGCTGTTGACTGCATTTCCGCCTGCAATCACACCTTTGCACCCTTTCAGTTTTTCAATCATTTCTGGTTTTGACTGAATCAGGTTCTGCAACTGAAAAGGAATAAATGCCGCCAGGTCAATATGAATTTCTTCCCTGGCCGGAATTTCAGGTAAGGCTGAAGGTTCACTCATCACTATGTTCATTTTACCTGTTAATGCACGGATGAGCATCATAAATCCGGCAACTTTTTTTACCGGTAAACACAGGAAAAGCGTATCTCCGGCAGTCAGCCCAAAAAAATTAATTGTTTGTAACGCACTGTATTCCAACTGCTTTCGGGAAAATGTAATTAGTGATGGCTGACCCGTACTTCCTGAGGTGCTTAATGTAAAGATGTCCTGATTTTCCAACCACGACCTCAGTACGTCAGCCGATGCTCCTGCCATACTGTTTTCCGCTTCAAAACAGCGAATAAATTCGTCCAAACTATAACAGGTACCTTTATATAAAATCCACTGATTCACTGATTAAAACAAATTTGAAGCTTTTTTATCAGGCATGATAACCTCAAGAATGGCGGTTCTTTCCTTTTCTTTAATAAATTTTTCAAGAACGGATAAATCATTTCTGTCAAACACAAGTTTATGATAATCAATATGGAAAGACTTAGCCAAAGCAGAAATATCCACAGGCACATAACTGGCAAAATAACTTTCAATTTCAGCTTGTGCGGAAGGGCCTTCCATCCGCCTGAATATATTTCCTCCTTTGTTGCTAATGACAATAATCTTCAGATTATCAGGAAGATACTTATTCCATAAAGCGTTAGAATCGTAAATAAAACTCTGGTCACCAATGATCAGGAAATTTTGTTTATCACTTTGCGAACTAAATCCGAAAGCAGTACTGACAGAGCCGTCAATTCCGGAAGTTCCCCTGTTTGAATAAACCTGAATACGCTTACATTGCGGCTGTTTGTAAAATCCATATTCATTGGCCAGCCTGACCGGCATGCTGTTGCCCAGATGTAAAACGCTGCCGTCTGGTATCATCTGCATAATGTATGATACCAGATATAACTCATCGTCATAATTAAGCTTTTGTAAATATTCAATATGATATTGATTTTCAAAATCTTTCCACAACTTCAGATAATCTGATGGAGACGAAAGTGAAAGCGTATTTTCAAGAATATATTCAAAAAAATCTTCAGGTGTTGCCTGAATGGTACGGGTCAGATACTGATAGGTATCAGCTGATTCGTTGTATGGGTCGATGTGCCAGTGTTCGGTAGGTTTGTTTTGCCTTAAAAACTCTTTCACTTTTTTGGAAACGGTATATTTCCCAAAAGTCAGAAGCAAACCGGGACGAAGCTGCAAGCGGTTTTTTTCATTCTGTAAAATGAAATCAGGATGATGGACAACTGTTTGTATTCCATGAAGATTGGCAGTTATGTCTGCCAACAAGGGAATGTGGTAACGATTTGTAAATACTTCAAGAATATTTCTCAAACGAAGATTATAGCCCGACATTCCCGGAACAATGAGGATTCTTTGAAATTCATTTATTTTACTACAAAGCTGAATATCAATACTCTGTATGATTTCAGGATGGTTGAATTTTTTGATTTGAACAGATTCGGGAAGTTTAAAAACTTTACTGTAAAGTGGTTCACGCAGTGGCAAATTGATATGAACCGGACCTGGAACCGGATAGACTGAGGAGTGAAAGGCTGAGCTTAAAAAATCTTTCAGGTCATCCTCTTTTTCTTTATATGATTCAATATCAATGTGATAACTAAATCGTATATTGGGTTTAAAAACATCCTGTTGAAAAATGGTTTGGTTTTCCCCTATGCCAATCCATTCGGGAGGCCTGTCGGCAGACAATACAATGAGCGGCAGCCGTTGGTTAAAAGCCTCAGCCACTGCCGGTGAATAATTCAGCACGGCTGTTCCGGAAGTACAAACCAACAAAACGGGTTTTTGGTGAAAACGGGCAATACCCAAGGCAAAATAAGCTGCTGAACGTTCATCATTGATAACGTAAGACTTAAACAAGCCGCTCCTGAATACCGGAAGGGCAATGGCGGCACTTCTGGAACCGGGTGATAAAACCGCTGCACATACTCCGCAACTTTTTGCTATATAACTCAGCTGTGTAAATACTTTCAGATAGTATTCCGGCCTGTTGGTCATAGTGTTAAAAGATTACGAAGCGTATCCATCTTTTTCTCCGTCTCATCCCACTCCAACTCTGCTATAGAACCATCTACAATACCAGCTCCTGCGAAAAACTGAAGTCTGTCTTTCAACACTTTAACACAGCGAAGATTGACAAAAAACGAAAAGTCCTGATAAGAAGAAAAATAGCCCAGATATCCCCCAAATAGCTGACGGTCGTGCTTTTCATTCTTTAAAAGAAATTGTAAAGCCGGGTTTTTGGGAAGGCCACCGATGGCGGGAGTCGGATGAAGCTCTTCCAACAGTCTGATAATCTGCTCTTTATTTATTTCACCTGTAAATCTGGAGAGGAAATGACGAAGTTCTCCGGCTGTAAAATATTCGGGGAGACTTTCCCTGAAATCAATTTTCAGATGAAACAACAACTCCCTGAGATATTCCGAAACACGTTCCTGCTCAGATTTATTTTTTTTAACAATTGTTTCATTTTCATTTCCGGCATGAAGCAGGGTCCCGGCAAGAGAATGTATTTCAAAAGTACTGTTTTTCACTGAAAAAAACAATTCGGGAGTTGCTCCCAGCCATGTTCCGTATTCCGGAGTGGACACAAGACTGACAAAAGCATGGGAATATTTTTGGGCAGCTGAAAGAAAAAGCCTGACCGGACAAAAATTATCCGGCAACTTCATACCTGATTGTCTGGAAACAACAACTTTTACGAGTTTATGCCGCTGAATTTCATTCAAGGCATTATTGACCAGTGTATAAAAATCTTCCCTGCTGTAATCATAAGATTTACTGTTGTTTACATACCATTGAGCTTTTGCGTTTTTATCAGGCATGACGTTATCTTTCCTGATGCAACAAACCCCGTTTCCCGGATTGAACGGATGAATGACAAATGAATTTTCTTCAACTGTGTGAATGTCTTTCCTGATGACAGGACCATAAATAGCATGAATAGTATGCTCTCCCGGACGTTTCCACGCAGCAAAACCAAGATGGCTGTTTACAGAAAAATAAAACTGTCGCTTAATATGTTCATAGTCCACATTCATCCGGAAAAATCAACAAATTTCCAACTGCAAAGGTATCTAATTCAGCTTTTAAATTAATCTTTAACAGAATACATATAGAAAGAAGAGGTAAAAATTTCAGAGTGCTTATTATCAGGCATCCCCTACTCAAATTAATTGACTTTCAAGTGCGATATGTTCTCCTAAATATTAAAACTGAATCATTGAATGATAAACAAATCTTATTTTCACCACCTGCAAAGCATAAGACTTTCATGCTCTCTGTCTGTCAGTACTGTTTCTTCCGGTATTTCAGATTGTTTTCCGGAAGAATATTGTTTAAAAACTTTGCTATTTATCCGGGTAACAGAGGAACAAATCCATTTTTCTACCTCATACCTGAAAAAGTTTGAGGTAATCATCAAAAACAAAAATGCGGTTTCGGCTTTGTCCTGTTATTTCTTTGAGTATGCCGTTTTGGTGCATCCTGATTACCAACTCATTGGCAGATTTGAAGGTTACGCCCAGCAGTTCTTGAGCTTCGTTTATCTGAATCACCGGTTTATTAAACAAAGCATTGAGAAGTACAGCCGCTTTGGAAGCCCGCTTGCCATAAACTGTGGAAAGGGAGCTTTCCAATCGATCTTTAAGCTCCAGGATGCTGCTCAGCGTTTGAGTAGCATTCTCTGCTATTTCGGCAATGCCCGCCAGAAAGTATTTGAGCCATTGGGTCATATTGTTTTTGGTGCGCACAAAGGTGAGGTTGTCATAATAAAGGCCCTTGTTTTTTTCAAAGTATGAAGAAAGATAAAGCAGTGGTTTTTGAAGTATTTTTTGGTCTATCAAATATAACGTAATAAGCAGTCGTCCGATACGTCCGTTTCCATCTAAAAAAGGGTGTATGGTTTCAAACTGATAATGAGCAATGCCTATTTTTATGAGTGCCGGAACATTAATTTCGTCATTATGCAGAAATTTCTCCAAATCGCTCATCAGCTCAGGTACAAAATCCTGATGAGGCGGAATAAATACGGCATCTAATAATGTATTGCCACCAATCCAGTTCTGGCTGGTTCGATATTCTCCAGGTAATTTATACTTTCCACGCACATTACTCAATAAGGTTTTATGGGTTTGTCTGATAAGGCGTGAAGAAAGAGGAAGCTTCTCCATCTCTTTGATAGCTTCATTCATAGCTTTAATGTAATTATTTACTTCCCGCCAATCATTTTTACGCTCAGGGTCAATTTCAACTTCATTTAAAAGCGCTTCGTCCATATTGGTTTTCGTGCCTTCGATTCTGCTTGATACCACAGCTTCTTTGGTTACATGCAATTGAATAAACAAATCGATATTGGGCACCAAACGGGCATAGGAATTAAGCTCGCCTAATTTTATGGCTGCTTTTTCCAGCAAAAGGTTCAGGGTTTGATCTTCCCATCTCCATATATCATTGATTAAGGTTGGACGAAAATAAGCATATCCAGCAGGATGCTTTTCATAGTTTCCCGCTTTATAACTCTCTAAATGTATCATTTCATTTTTTTTGCAAAGGTAAAATAAAAATATTTTTGTTTTACCTTAATATGGTCAAAGTAAAATAACGATTTTTTGTTTTACTTTGATATATCTGACCTATCCCTTTAAAAATCTGGTTAGATTTAGCTTTAGATTTTATTTTCATCACCCGCAGCGAAGAAATCTTATTTGCTTTCTGTCTGTCAGTACTGTTTCTTCCGGTATTTCTGATTGTTGTGTTTTGTTCAGCTAAGCTAATCATTTCCTCTATAAATCCTTTCAGGATTATCAATACCTGATTTTCATTAGTATCTTTTTGGGGAAATTATCTAAAGCTTTCATTTACTCAATCTTTGCTTTCAGGCAAATGGAGATTATTCCACAAACAACTTACTTATGAGATAATCAGATAGCAGCATGCCTTTTTTGGTCAGGATCAGAAATCCGTTTTTATCCGACATGAAATTCTCCCGAATAAAATGCGATGTCTGACAATCGAATTCTTTTTTTTGTTCTTCAGTCAATAGGGAGATTAAGTATTGATAATCAATTCCATCAGAAGTTCGCAGACGGGTCATTATGTATTCATTCAGGCGATCGGTTTTGCTCAGTGTTTCAGACTCAAAATAGTCTTTCCCTTCACTAATTGCCATGATATATTTATGGTTGACATTTATATTCCATTGCCTGCTGATCAGGTTGTAGGAATGAGCTGAAGGGCCTATGCCCAGATAAGGTTCATTCTTCCAATAGGCTGAATTGTGTATGGCACGGAAGCCTTCTCTCGAAAAATTTGAAATCTCATAATGTTGATAATGATTGTCTTCTGCAAAATCACACAGAAGATTGAAATCTCTGATCATGTCGTCATCAGCCGGAGGAAGTTTCCTGTTTTTTTTCACCTGCCACGAATAGATGGTTTTGGGTTCGAGTGTGAGTGAATAGGCAGAAAAATGCGGGATGTCAAAATCCTTTAGTTTTTGAAGATTTTTCGTAAAATGGCTGCTGCCCGGAATGCCATAAATCAGGTCAATACTCAGGTTGGAAAATCCTGTAGCCAAAGCTGATTCCAAAGCTTTTTCCGCCTGCTCTGCCGAATGTGTACGGCCTAACCATCGCAAATCATCATCAAAAAAACTCTGAATACCAATACTTAACCGGTTAATTCCAAGCTCTATCAGGCCTTTCAGGTAATCCAGAGTTAAATCATCCGGATTGGCTTCGATGGTCATTTCAGCATCTTGTTCCATGGTAAAGTACCTGAAAATCTGATTTAAAAGCAGGTCTATTTCCGTGATATTCAATAAAGAAGGTGTCCCTCCTCCAAAATAAATACTTTTTATATTACGTTCAGGCAGATAATTTTTTCTCAGTTCAATTTCCTTACACAGAGCCGGCAGCAGTTTTTCCTTTCCCTTCAGGGAGGTGGTAAAATGAAAATTACAGTAATGACAAGCACTGCGACAAAACGGAATATGCAGATAAATTCCCGCCAAATCCTAAATATTGTGTATTTTTGAAGTGCCGAAAATAAATATTTTCTTGCAACAAGGGCAACTTTTTAAACCGACTGACGTTAGATGGTGCATGTATAGGTTATTGTTATTAATCCTGTTTGTAACTTCCACATTCTATTCATTGGCCCAGATAGGTGGCAGATATGTTTACAGTTTTCTTGACCTGAACTATTCTGCCCGAAATTCAGCATTGAATATGCCTGCTGTTCCGGTGTATGATAAAGATATTTTTAACGGGTTGTCGAATCCTTCGCTAATAAACCCGAAAATGAACAATTTTCTTGGATTTACGGCAACCAATTACCTGGCAGATGTAGCTTACGGATCGGCTGTTTTTTCAAGAACCGTCAAAGAAAAGTATTATGGACTTGCAGGTGTCAGATATATCAATTTCGGAAAATTTACATTGGCTGATGAATATGGAAATAAAAACGGAGAATTTCATGCAGGTGATTTTGCTTTAAATCTGGCTGCTGCCACCCTGCTAACCGAAAAACTTTCGACCGGGGCTTCCATCAACTTTATTTATTCTTCCTATGAAAGCTACCGATCGTCAGGCCTGGCCATCGACTACGGATTGACTTATTTTGATACATCCCGTTCGCTTACCGTAGGATTACTGGTCAGAAATCTTGGATTTCAGTTGTTTTCCTACACAGGAGAAAATGCCGAGCCATTGCCACTCGATGTTCAGATCGGTTTTTCCAAAAAGCCGGAACACAATCCGCTACGGTTTATTGTAGTAGCCCACCATCTGAACATTCCCGATTTTGCCTATCCGAACCCTGCCAAAAAGAATTATGACTTGAACGGAAACGTCATCGCATCAAAAGTACCACTTAGTGAAAAGATTTTCAGGCATTTTGATGTGGGTGGAGAATTGGTATTATCTGAAAACTTCCATATCCGTTTTGGCTACAGTCATCAGGCACGGAAAGAGCTTCAGGTATCCACACGTCCGGCACTTGCAGGTTATAGCTGGGGATTTGGACTGAGAATCAGCAAGTTTCATATTTCTTACGGAAATACTATTTATCATCTGGCGGGCGGCAGCAACACCTTTTCCTTAACTGCCAACTTATCGGAATTTACGAGAAAAAAAGGAAAATAAAGCTTTTCCGTGGGTGGTCAAAGAGAATTGAAGACAATTACTAATCATTCAGCCCGATATAGCGCAAAAACTCAGCTTTGATTTCAGGTTCATTGAACTTACCGAAATACTCAGCGGTGATGGTGGTAGTCGAGTTGTCCTGAATCCCCCTGCTGGCCACACACATGTGTTTGGCATCAATTAATACAGCCACATCTTTGGCATCAGTTACATTCATCAGTTCGCGTGCGATCTGAAGCGTCAGGCGCTCCTGAAGCTGGGGCCTTTTGCAGTAATAATGTACAAGCCGGTTGATTTTTGACAATCCGATAACCTTCCCTGTACTGATATAGGCCACATGGGCTTTCCCGAGAAAGGGGACAAAATGATGTTCACAGTTGGAATGGACAGTGATGTCTTTTTCCACTATCATCTTGTTGTATTTGAATTTATTTTCAAAGAGTGAGATTTTGGGTTTATTGGCAGGATTTAGCCCGCTGAAAAACTCTTTGACATACATTTTTGCTACCCTTCGGGGCGTTCCTTTCAGGCTGTCGTCTGTCAGGTCGAGTCCTAAGATATTCATGATTTCAGTAAAATGACCGGCAATCAGTTCAATTTTCTGATTGTCGTCAAGTTCAAAAGCATCTTTCCTCATCGGAGTTTCGCAACACTGAAGAATGTCTTTTTTTTCCATGTTTATTGTTTGATAAATTTACTGGTTATTGTTTTTCCTTCTGTTGACAAAGTTAAAAAATACACACCGGGGGAAAGAGCTGATATTTCGATGAATTCAGTATTTTCAGCATTTTCCTTTTTAATTATTTCCTTGCCGGTGATGTCTTTAATAACAAATGTACATGGATAATGTTCATTGCTTATTTTGATAAAATCATTAGCAGGGTTCGGATATATGAGAAAATCAGAGGATTGAGTTTCAGTTATACCTGAAACGTCTTGTCTTTTGAGAATAATCCCGTTTGTACCGACCGCAAAGCCAATGACAGGATTGACAAAATAAATTTTCATGATCGTTTCAGTAACAGGATTAGTCCATTCCTGTGTCCAGTTTGAACCACCGTCAACGGTTCTGAGGATGGTTCCGTTTGTTCCGCCAATAAATCCAATGTTTTGCCCGACAAAATAAGCCGAATAAAAGTCAATATTTTTAAAGTTTTTAGCATAAATCTGTGTATCTGTCCAGTTGATACCGCCATTCACCGTACGCTTGACTTTTCCTTTCGGGCCGACAATATAACCTACATTGGCCGTGATAAAATAACTGTTGTAAACAGGCTCAGTGGTTCTTTTTATGGTATCCCATGTTTTACCACCATCAATGGAGCGCCATACTCTGCCACTTTGAGCGGTTAAAATACCGGCAGTATCCACCGGAAATTTTACACGGATAAAATTATCCATGGAATAGACGAGTTTTGCCTGCCACCCAATGCCATCGTAAAAAATATAACCACCTGAATTTGAGCACACATACCCCCTCGTTTTTGACGGAAAAGAAATATCGTTAAAATCGGCATTGGTGCCAAGGTTTATTTTAGTCCATGAATCGCCCAGATTGGTGGTTTTATAGCATGCACCTTTCTTCCCGACCACATATATTGTTTTCCCGTCAATAAATTCACATGCCTTGACCTTATCGCTTGTTACTGCCGAAACCTTGTTTGTCCATGTTTCACCTCCGTCTGTGGTAACAAGAATATAATTAACCGTGTCGTTGTTGCCCACCACAATTCCGGTATCCTTGTTCCAGAATTTAACGTCATAGAAAGTACCACTTTTAACACCGGATGGTTTTGGTTTCCAGCCGTAAGTCTGTGAAAAAAGATTCAGGCTGAAGGTTAAAACAATCACTAAAACAGCTATCTTTTTCATAATTCCAGTTTAATTTTTCTGCGAATGTAAATATTTTTTCCTGATTTTTAATTTTCAGACATCAATCAGCCCGGAGAAAAAACGGACATAAAATTATCATCAGGCAGAAAGTTTCCAATTGCTGAATCGTAATTATTGTTTCTTTTATCAAAAGCTAAAGACTCTGACAAATTTTCCATAAACGCTCAAGTTTGACAGCTCTTTATTTGGAATAATTGTTGAAATTCTTCACCTTTGCAACTTCTTAAAATTATGTTAAAATAATCAGAACATGAGAAAATTAATTTTCCTGTTGTTTACCTTACTGTTATTTCAGGGAGTAAATGCCCAGGAGCCCGTCCAGTTTGTCGAACCAACTGCCAAACAAGAAATTAATGTCATGGAATACTCCATTCCTTTTAAAAAGTATATGCTCGACAACGGATTGACTTTCATCGTTAATGAGGACCATTCCGATCAGGTGGTCAGCATTCACCTTTTGTTCAAAATCGGTTCGGCTGCCTCACCTGCCGATATGAACGGGATGATGAACATCATTTCAAAAGTTTTATTCGACAACAAACAATCTGAAGATTATCAGTTCATTCAGAACTATGGCGGGGATTACCAGTATAAGCTGACACAGGATTATCTGAGTTGTCTGATCACTGTTCCCAAAAACATTTACAAACTGGTATTGTGGTATCAGGCACAGAAGCTGTTTAATTTTCAGCAAAACCTGACCTCTGATGTATTCACGGCAGTCAGGCAAAAGGCCATTGAAGAAGCCTATAAATCAGTCGGAACTCCTGAAAGTCAAGGTCTTGTAAAAGCCATCAAAGGATATTATCCGTTCGGGCATCCCTATTCATGGCTGCCTGTGGGAGATCCTGACAAAACGGAACTGATTGAGCTGAATGATGTTAAAAAATTCTATGATCAGTGGATTGGAGCAAACAACCTGATTATAACCCTCTCAGGTGATTTATTGTCAGAAGATGCTCTTGAAACAGTAAAAAGTTATCTTGGTAAACTGCCAAAGGTTCCTATGACAGCCGAAACAGTAAATAATGCAGCTTTTCTGGCGGAAAATCCTGACATGAAAAACTCAGAAAAACAGTTTTTCATGAACTTGTTTACTGAAAATGAAGACTTTAAAACACCCGTTTTGTATCTGATATATCCCGGAGTTGCCTATTCAGATCCCGGACGCTTTGCCATGGAATATGCTTCCTACCTCTTTGATAACAATGATTACGGATTGCTTTACAAATCGCTGGTAGAATCAAAACTGGCAAAGGAAGTGAGTGTAAAAAACTATTCTTTCCGCTCCGGAGGATATTTTATCGTGAAAATTGTGGCTGACGGACAATATCCGCTAACGGTTTTCAAAGACACGGTCAACTATTTCGTAAACAATACATTCGGACAGGTTGAAAAAGGGACCATCAAAAGAATGAAAGATGAGAAAAAAAGCATTAAGGAGGACGGCACCGTTATCGAATTCAATCCCGCCTATTCGAGGCTGGCACTTGGGGAAGAACTCCCTGTTTACAAAGGCAAAAAACTCATAGAACTCTGTTCGGGGGCCGAAGCCACTAATAAAAAATGTAAGATACTGGGATTTAACGAGTTGTATTACAGCAATCCAAACAATATTTCTGATGAAATCAAACAATTGGTGAACATAAGCCCGCAGCGTATCCAGAAACTTTGCCATGAAAACCTTTCCCTTAGCAAACCGTTGGTTATCAGTGTTTTAAATACATCGCAGGGAAAACTTTCTGCCGGAAAAGAAAACTATTCCCCGCAGAATCTACAGACTGTCATCCTCCACCCGACCGATGATGAAATTTCGAAAATTCAGACTATTGCTTTTAACGTAAAAAAACCAAAAAAATCAAAGATTTCAGCTTATATTCCTCCCAAAAAAGAAGTGAACGTACTGGAAAACGGACTTAAATATTCAACCTTTTATCATAATGAAACTCCGGTAGTTCAGATCCTGATAGCCATCGATATTTCTGCCCTTCAGGAACAAATGCCCATCCCGGAAGTTTTTAACTACTTTAATGTTTTGATGGAAAACCGAATCATCAGTCTTCAGAATGGTGACTTAAAGGAGCAGTTAGACCTTTCCGGCATTAAATACAGGTGTTTTGTACAAAACAAAACATTTTACCTGAACCTGACATTGATGAATGACAATCTTCAGTTTGTAAAGGAATTTATACGCGAATATTTCTGGGGACAGGTGAGAGGCCCTGTGGATGTGGAAAAAATCTCAAAGATTATTTCGGATAACAGGCAAAGACCGGAATTGGCAGACTATTACAACATATTGAAAATCAGTACAGATCCAAACACAAACCGGATGCTTGTCCCTGAATTTGTTGAGCCAAACCATAAAAACTCATTCTACATTCTTCAAATCAATGAAAAACTTCCGTTTTTGCTGACCCCTGCCAAAACTACCGTAACTGTTACCGGGAACTATCGTCAGGGTGAAATCATGGATTTAAGAGAAATCTTCCGTCAATGGCAACCCCTGACATTTCCGGGGTCTGAATTTCTTTCAGCAGATAGCATGGCTCAGTTAAAAGGTACTTATTTCCTGACATGGAAAAGACAGAACAATCCAAAAGTATTCCTGAAATATGCCTCCATTCCGTTTAAAAACTACGATGAGCAGATTAAAATGGATTTCATTAATTATCTGATGAAAACGAGGCTGGCTGACAAACTCAGTGATAAGAAATACATCACAGAGCTGAAGCCGGGTGTTGTTTTTACCGGAAAGACCTATGATTATTATTTCACAGCATTAATTGAGGAAGGCTCCTTTATTCTCGGGCTAAAAGAGCTTGATGCAGCCTTGTTCAAACCGGAAATTTCGACCATTGACAAAAAATTGTTTAAAGAATATAAAAACGCTTTCCTGCTGGGGGATTTTGTCATGTATCAGAATGATTTTCACAAGACTATCCTGATGAACAACATGCTTTCGCGTGATATTTCAAGTGATTTTTACGCCATGAAATTCAAGCTGCTCAAAAAGCTAAAACCGTCTGCGCTTCAGTCATTTGCCGATAAATCTGTTCAAAGCGAAAATAAGTTGCTCATAATTGGCGGAAACCGTGAACAACACCTTGATAACATTAAAAATGCAGGCTTTTCTCCCCTGATCGAAATTGATGAAAATGGATTCCCGGTTAAAAACTAATCTTCAATCATGAATAAAAAATATTTTTCTTTCCTGCTGCTTTTGTTTCTGACAACAGCAACATGGCTTAACGCTCAGGTACTCGACCCTGTAAAATGGACTTTTTCCATCAACCCGCTGAAAGACAATCAGTATGAATTGATCTTCAAAGCTACTATTGACGACACATGGCATTTGTATTCCATAAAAAAAGCTTCGGAAGACCCGAACGCGATGGTACCCGTTCCCACTTCCTTTCATTTTGATGAAAACAAATCAGTTGAATTTATCGGAACTGTTGAAGAACGAACCAAGGCAAAAGTGGAATTTGATCCTAATTTTGAATTAGACCTTGCATTTTTCGAACATGAGGCCATTTTTGTACAGCTTGTAAAAGTAAAAGAGCCGACCAAAATCAATGGCTATCTTGAATTTATGTGCTGTGACGACAAACAGTGCCTTGCCCCGAAAGAGATAGAATACAGCTTTGATTTCAGCTTTGTGGGAGAGCGTGAAAAACTGGCAAAAGAAAAGATAGCTCCTACGGAAGTGCCTAAAGAAAAACATCTTGGGTTTTTATTAATTGCTTTTCTTGCAGGGCTGGCCGCATTGCTGACTCCATGCGTATTCCCAATGATTCCGATGACCGTTTCCTTTTTCCTTCACAGTGAGGCCGACAGAAAAAAAGGAGTCATAAACGGGCTCATATTTGGTATATCTATCATATTGATTTATACTGTCATAGGATCAGCAGTTGCCATTATTTTCGGAGCCGATTTTGCCAATTGGCTCAGCACCCACTGGCTTCCCAACATCCTGTTTTTCCTGATTTTTGTGGTTTTTGCCGCTTCCTTTTTCGGAATGTTTGAAATCACCCTTCCCAGCTGGATGATCACCAAATCAGACAGGCAGGCAGAACGGGGTGGACTGGCAGGCTCTTTTTTTATGGCTCTCACCACTGTACTGGTCTCATTTTCATGTACCGGGCCTATTGTAGGAGCTTTGCTGGTTGAATCTGTTGAAGGAAATATTCTTAAGCCAATTTTAGGAATGTTTTCTTTCGGTCTTGCTTTTTCCATCCCATTTACACTCTTCGCCATCTTTCCGAACTGGCTGGCTAATCTGCCCAAATCAGGCGGATGGCTCAACAGTGTTAAAGTCATCCTTGGTTTTATTGAACTTGCATTAGGATTGAAGTTTCTGAGTGTGGCCGATCAGACCTACCACTGGGGTATTCTTGACCGCGAAATTTATCTGGCTTTCTGGATCGTTATTTTTACCCTCATGGGTTTTTACCTGCTGGGAAAAATTAAGTTTGCCCATGATTCTGATGTTCCCCACCTGGGTGTTCCCCGTTTGATTCTTGCCATCATCACATTTACCTTTGTCATTTATCTGATACCGGGAATGTTTGGGGCACCGCTCAAAGCCCTTTCAGGCTACCTGCCTCCACAAACCACCCACGATTTCGACCTGAATGAAATTATACGTACCAATGCTGAGCTGATTATCAACTCAGGAAACGATGGACAAAATGTCCAGGCTGAAAATACAGGGGATCAACCGGTTTTGTGTGAAACACCCAAATACGCTGATTTTCTTCATCTTCCTCATGGACTGCACGGCTATTTCGACTATGATCAGGCAATGGCTTGTGCAAAAGCACAAAACAAACCACTTTTCATTGATTTTACCGGTCATGGTTGCGTCAATTGCCGTGAAATGGAAGCCCGCGTTTGGTCAGACCCAAGAGTCCTTAAGCTTTTACGGGAGGAATTTGTTTTGGTGGCTCTTTATGTGGACGATAAAAAACTATTGCCAAAAGAGGAATGGTACACTTCGAAATACGATGGCAAACTGAAAAAAACGATTGGTAAGAAAAACGCTGATTTCCAGATTTCCAATTTTGGCGTTAATGCCCAACCCTATTATGTCATTTTAAATCATGACGGGAAACAACTAGTCCCTGCCCATGCTTACAATTATGATATTCAGGCATTTATTGATTTTCTAAACAATGGTCTTGAAAAATTCAGGGCTTCATCCGTATCAAAACCAGCATTTGAGGTTGTTGAATAATGGAAAAGGTTAGAAACATACTGCTTGAGGCAAAAAAAAGCCTTAACGAGCTCATAGCAAACGATGAAATGCTTCATCGGATTGAAAATTCAGCCAGCCTCATGTCGGAGGCGATAAGAAAAGGGAAAAAAATTATTTCCTGCGGCAACGGAGGGAGCATGTCGGATGCAATGCACTTTGCTGAGGAATTGACAGGCAGGTTTCGTGCAGACCGGAAAGCTTTGCCAGCCATAGCCATTTCAGATCCTGCCCATCTCACTTGTGTTGCCAATGATTATGGATATGAAAATGTTTTTGCCCGATTTATCGAAGCCATTGGAAACGAAGGAGATATTTTATTGGCCATCAGCACCAGCGGTCATTCACCAAACATTCTGAAAGCCATCGCTGCAGCACGTTTTAAAGGAATGAAAATCATAGGATTAACAGGAAAAGATGGAGGAAAAATGTCTGCTTTATGTGATATTGAAGTCCGTGCCCCTTATTCACCGTACAGCGACCGTACACAGGAAATTCATATTAAAATCATTCACATTCTGATACAACTGATCGAGGAAAAACTTTCCGTAGAATAAAAAAAATCAGCATTCAACAAAAGTCGAATGCTGATACTTCATGTATGAGCTAATTTGTTAGTCTTATTTTTTGGCAGCTTCACCGGGTTTGAACGAGAGCAGTTCAACTTCGAAAATTAAAGTTGATCCACCCGGTATGGCACCCTCAATTCCCTGATCCCCATAAGCCAGTTTGGAAGGGATATACAGTTCATATTTTGAACCGGCATTCATCAGCTGAATTCCTTCCGTCCAGCCGGGAATAACCTGATTCAGGGCAAATTCGATGGGTTCACCACGGTCGTAGGAAGCATCGAAAACGGTACCATCTATAAGGGTACCCTTGTAATGAACTTTCACCACATCGTTTGCCGTAGGGCGAGGGCCTTTACCTTCCCTGATTACTTTATACTGAAGTCCGCTGGGTAATTCTACAACCCCCTCTTTCTTTTTGTTTTCTGCCAGCCATTTTTCTCCTTCCTGGCGGTTGGTTTCAGCGTTTTTCATGGATTCTTCACGAGCTTTCATGGCTAATTCCTGACGGAATGCACTGATAACCTTGTCTTTTTCCTGATCATCGAACAATGCCCTGTCTTCAAGATAGTCTTTCAGCCCTTGAGCCAATGCCTCAGGTTGAATTTCTATTTTCTGGTCAACAAAGTTTTTTCCGATATCCAACCCAATGGCATAACTTACGGAATCAAGGTGATTTTCTACCTTATATTCCTTCGGGCCAAACAATTTTGACTTTTTACAACCAGTAAAAACAGATACACTGATTGTCAGTAAAATGATAATAATAAAACTCTTTTTCATGATTTTGATTGATTAAGTGAAAAAATGTATTTTATTGAGGAATAACCTTTATGAGTTCTACTTCAAAGATTAAAACAGAGCCTCCGGGGATTTTATCGCCAGCACCACTGTCGCCATAGCCGAGGTCGGAAGGGATGTACAATTCATATTTACCCCCTTCTTTCATCAGTTGCAAGCCTTCCTGCCAGCCCTGAATCACTCCGTTTACCGGAAATTCAGCAGGGGTGCCCCTGTCGTAGGAAGCATCGAATTTAGTACCATCGATCAGTCGGCCTGCATAATGAACCATCACTTTGTCGGTCAGTTTGGGCGATGCTCCGGTTCCTTCCCTGATCACCTTGTATTGCAATCCGCTGGCTGTCGTAATTACACCGGCTTTCTTTTTATTTGCGAGTAAAAAAGCTTCACCGGCCTGTTTGGTTTTGCTGATCTGATCCTGCTGAGCTGCCTGTTTCTTCTCATTAATCTGAGCGACATAAACAGCCAGAACCTTTTCGCTCTCCTGATCCGTTATCAGTTGTTTTGCCTGCGTCATTCCCTGCAAAATACCGGCAAGCAGTATGTCTGAATTGATTTCAATTCCCTGTGTCTTGAAATTTTTACCGAGGTCGTAACCAATGATATAGCTCACCGAATCGACAATGTTTTTAAACTTAATATCTTTATTCTGAGCTGAGATATTACCTGCCGATGCAACCACCAACAGAAAAATGAACAAATAAATCTTTTTCATTGTATTGAAAATTAAATTAAGAAGTGCAAAGATAAGCTAACAATCTGAAATGAACATTTGTAAAAAGGCTTGAAAATCAGGAATTGGATAGTGCAAAAGCTTTACCAGCTTTAAAAGCTTCCATGTTTTTCTGCACCACATCTTCCCCTTTTCTGCCAAAAATAGCTTTTAAGGCTTCAAAATACAATTCATCTTCAAAACTGAGGAAAGGAGAAGCTGCTCCGAGAATAACCATATTGGCACTGCGCGATGAACCTGTTTCTTTGGCAATCTTATCGGCATCGAGCAAAACATGATGAGGCTGTTTCCTTATTTCTTCCAGTACAATGTTCAGGTCAGGATAGTTGGGAATATTCACAAATGGTTTATTGTTGGTGATTATCCATCCGTCTTCCCTGAGCCATGGTAAATACCTCAGTGATTCGAGGGGTTCTACCGATAATATCATATCTGCCCTTCCTTTTGGAATCAGATCGGAGGCAATCGGTTTGTCGGAAATTCTCAGGTGAGAAGAGACATCCCCTCCCCGCTGGCTCATGCCATGTACTTCCGACTGTTTCAGGTATAAGTTCCGGGTAACTGCAATATAACCTATCACCGTAGCAATGGATAAAATGCCCTGACCGCCAACGCCTGAAAGAATAATATCTTTTTTCATTTCACTGGGTTTTATGATTCAACTGTATTTTTTTCGCTTTCCTTAGCCTTTTCTTCCTTGACTCTTCTGTTGAAGGTCTGGATACATTCTCTTCTGGGAATGATAACCGATAATCCCGGGTAGGCCAGTTCTTCCTTAATAATCCTGACATTTTCCTCATGATACTTTTTCAGCGGATTAATGACCTTAATATGTTCGGGATCAACACCTACGGCTTTACAAATCTCTTCAATTTTACCATGACCGGGCGTAGGCTGTCCACCCGTCATGCCGGTAGTACCATTGTCGAGTATCATGACCGTAATCGGGGCATTACAGTTTGCAGCATCCAGCAGGCCTGTAATTCCTGAATGAGAAAAGGTACTGTCGCCAATGACGGCAACGGCAGGAATCAGGCCGGCATCGGCAGCTCCTTTGGCCATGGTGATAGAAGCTCCCATATCCACACAGGAATTGATGGTATGAAAAGGTGGTAAAGCTGCCAGGGTATAACATCCGATATCTGACATCACTCTTCCGCTCCCGTATTCGGCCATTGCTTCATTCAGAGCAGTATAAGAATCAATATGTGAGCATCCTGCACAGAAGGAAGGTGGGCGACCTACCATAAAATCCGGTGGATTTTTCCCTTCCTGAATGTGTATGCCAAATGCTTTGGCCACAATATTTGAGTTTAATTCACCATCGCGGGGAATAGTCCCGTCCAGACGCCCGTGTATCGGCTTCCCATGATTAAAAAATCCCCTCAGGTGATTTTCAATCATTGGGTAACCCTCCTCCAGAACGAGGACTTCATCAACTTCTTCGTATAGTTTATAGATAAATTCAGAAGGAACAGGATACTGGCAAATCTTAACGACAGGGTAAGGACATTCATGATTCTCAAAATTTTCAATCAGATAGTTAAATGCCAGACCGCAGGAAATAATTCCAAGCGATTTGTCTTTCCCCTCCAGATAAGTATTAAAATCTGAACGAACAGACTCATTTTCAAGCAAATTCTGTTTTCCGAGTAAGTCTTTATATTGTTTTCTTGCAATGGCAGGAAGCAGAACATACTGACGAAGATTCTGGGGCAGCTGGACTTTGTTTTGTGCAATTTTAGGCTTTCTGACAACCCCTGAACGGGAGTGAGCCAAACGGGTGGTAATTCTCATCAGAACAGGCAGACCGGTTTTTTCAGACAGGTCAAAACCATAAAACACCATGTCGTAAGCTTCCTGCTGATTGGAAGGTTCGAGAATGGGAATCATGGCAAAATTGCCATAAAATCTTGAATCCTGTTCGTTTTGCGAAGAATGCATGCTGGGATCGTCAGCGGCAACGATAATCAATCCGCCATTGGCACCGGTAATGGAAGAATTGATGAAAGCATCAGCAGCTACATTTAATCCGACATGTTTCATACAGGCCATGGCTCGTTTCCCCGCATAGGAAACGCCCAGAGCAATTTCCACTGCTGTTTTTTCATTGGCTGTCCATTGATATTTAATTCCCATTTCTGCTGCTTCCCTGCTTCTCTCAATATATTCCGTAATCTCAGTCGAGGGAGTTCCCGGGTAAGCATAAACCCCGCTTACGCCTGCATCTATCGCCCCCTGAGCAATGGCTTCATCTCCCAGTAAAAGTAATTTTTGCATAATTGTCTTATTTAATCCTGAAAAATTGGAGATGACAAAAATAGAATCAATAAGCAATTAATAAAATGTTTTTGCTTTTTTTAGAAAATTTTATTTCGGGGATAAATAAAAAAAGCCCGCCAGCTTGTTTAATAGCTGTGGGCTGTTTACTGAAAAATCTCTTTCAATCTAATGATCCTGACAGCCTGATTTTGATTTCTGGCAGCCCGGAGCCTGAGGACAGTTGGTACCGGAAGATGTATAAGGTGTTACCTTATATCCAAGTTTCTCTATGGCTTTACCTAATTTGTCGGCATCTGTTTTGGCAGGGTCATATTTGACGGTAACCTTTTTCAAATCGAGATTAATGTCAAATGATTTCACCCCTTTTTCATAAGCCAGCATCTTTCCGATAGTGTTTTTACACGATTCGCAATGCATGTTGACAGAATAGGAAACTGTTTTCAGGTTATCCTGCTTCTCAGGTGTTTTTTTACTGTCCTGAGCATTTGTCATCAAAACCGGTGCGACAAACAAAAGTGTCATTAAAATAGAGCTGATTATCTTTTTCATGAGAATGAATTATTTAAAAGTTAAACGTAAACCTGCATAAATTCTTCGGCCTAAAACAGGGCCCCAAACCCGGCTGGCATCAAACTCATTTTGAAACGGGTTTTCATAGCCAATGATTAATTTGTCCTGAACAAAATCCGTCAGGTTTTCTCCGCCAAGATACAGTTCAAAATTTTTAAAGTTTTTGCTGACCTGCGCATTGACAATAAAAAACCCGGGACTATATTCCTGCACAACCTGATCATTTTCAATCAATTGAGGGAGACGGCTTTTCCCATTGTACTGAACCGTAAAGTCAAATTTCCATTTGTCCCATGGGGTGGAATAAGCAAGGTTGAGAATGCCTTTGCTTTTCTTCGACATCAGTTTCTCCTTCAGAATGCCAAAATAAGTGGTTTTAACATCATTCAGCCGGTAAGCCAGAAGGACATGGAAACGGTCGAAAGGTTCAAAGGTAAGTTCAGCCTGGGCACTGTTGGAATAACTTTTACCGGTAAGGTTGTAAATATGAATCAGGTCGGAACATAAATCCATATCCACGATCACCTGGTTGATAAAATCGGTACGATAAAAATCGAGATTAAGATGGAATGGCCGTCCGGCAATTTTTTTCTCAGCCGACAAAAACGCACCATAATTCCATGCTTCTTCAAGGCCAGGTTCTTCTTCAAAAATGATGGTTTTCGAAGTTACCAGCAGCATGGTATTTTCGGCAATCACATTGGGGAAGCGATATCCTTTACCTGCCGATGCCCTGAGGGTAAAAACGTCATTAAATTTATAACGCAGATGCAGTCGGGGTGTCAGCAGATTGCCATATTTCAGGTGATAATCGTCTCTGAGACCGGCAATCAGAATTAGTTTGCCGAGCGAATTATAGGTATATTCGGTAAAAACCCCGGGAACAATTTCCTTCCTGCCAAGATCCTGCTGATTGAACATCATGTCGTAATCGTCATAAATAAATGAAGCCCCTGCAACAATGCCATGTCTGGTGTTAAACAGGTAGGTCTGATGTATCAGGTTAAAGTAAAATGAATTCTGAACAGCATTAAAATCATTCAGGCCAAAAAATGAATTTTGCTGATGATGGGAAACTGAAGCCAGCAGTGCTGTTGACGTAGATTCCTTGTATTTGGAAATAAATCCGCCTTTGTAAAAGCCTTCTAATCTTCTGGTATTGATTTCAAGGCCATAGGCATTGGTAGTGCCTTTATCGGTGGCCTTATTGAATACCAGTTGTCCGCCATTTTTTACTTCCTCGGTGAAATAAATGCCCGCCTGCCCTTCATAATTTGGAAGGATCAGCTTCCAGCGGTTCAGCAACATGTACTGTCTGGAAAGCGGATAATCGAAAAAGCCGTCATTATTACGGTCGAGTGTGGTATTAAAATAGTTCCCATGCAAAAAGACCATGGTACTGAGTTTCTTATTCAGTTTATGGGCAGAATAGGCATTTGCCTCCAGCCGTCCCAGAGAACTGCCAAACACATTAAGATAAAATCGTTCGCTGGTATCGGGTTTACGGTATTCATAATTGATTTGCCCTGCGACAGATTCAAATCCATTTTTAACGGATGCAGTTCCTTTTGAAATCTGAATAGACTCAAGCCAAGGCCCAGGTACATACGACAAGCCGAAAATACTTCCCAATCCACGCAGGGAAGGAATATTTTCCATCTGCATCTGGGTGTAAACCCCTGTCAGGCCGAGCAATTCGATTTGTTTTGCACCGGTGAGGGCATCAGCAAAGGAAACATCAACCGAAGCATTGGTTTCAAAACTTTCGGAAAGATTACAGCAGGCTGCCTTTTTAAGTTCAGACTGTGTGATAATCTGAGTGCTCTGAACAGAGGATTTTGAGAAATAGGAACTTCCTCTTTTCTCACTTATTTTAACTTCACCAAGCTCAATGGTTGATTCGAGTGTAACATTTACCAGCGTTTGTCCATCAGCAACCAAAACCGTGTCTGTTTTATATCCGATATAGCTGATAACCAGATGATTGCTTTCAGCTACACGGCTGAGTTTGAAGTTGCCGTTTTTATCACTGACAGTACCCTTGAGTACTTCAGCCCAATAGACATTGGCACCCGATAAAACCTCAGTTTTACCATCAGAAGTTGAGCCTTTTATCTGGCCAAAAATATAGGTGTTCTGTGCTGATAAATTTAATTGATTCATTATCAGCAATATAAGTATAATTAATAGTTTATGTACTGTTTTCATATTTGTGCTTATTTAGAGGTTGTTAAAAAGATTTTAACTAAACAAGCACAATGGGAGGAGCTCTCAGCCGCAGGTTCCGGTAATATTCCTGCTGAAATATTTTATCCTGAAAAGATGTGATGAATTGACCAAATATCCATGCGGTACTTTCATCAACATGATATGTTCTGCTTATTAAAAAAACCTGAACAGAATAAAAAACCGGGGGTAAGCTTGTAAGGATACAATTGGCTTTTTTAACAGGCTTGTGAGTATCAGCGGCATGGTGGTCGCAGCAATGCTGTACCCCTGAAAGCTGAACACTTTGGGAAGTGGTTTCATCATGGTCAGGGCATGAGAGATGATGTTCATGGGGAATAATGTTGTGTATCAGCAACGACATGACAGGTATTGCCAATACTAAAAACGTTATTTCCCTGAATTTTTTCATGCGAAACTATTTCTTGCAAAAATAAGGCAGTTTTGTAATTTTCAAAATTCAGCCCTCAGAGAGAGTTGCTTTCTGTCCGTTGAAAAGAAAAATCATACTTTTGCAGCATGCAATAAGCCGCTAAATCTCACGTTTTCCATTGGCACTGATGAAATCATATATATCTTTTAACCTGCACTTTTTCAGAAAGGATATTTTTTTTATCCTGATGATGCTCATACCCGTCAGCGGGTTCAGCCAACCTACAGCAGTTGTTAAAGGTATTGTCAGGGATCTGGAGGGAAAGCCGGTTGAATTTGTCAATGTTTCGATTGAAGGGTCAAAAACAGGTACAACCACCAATCAGAGCGGGTTTTATCAGCTACAGATAGCTGCAAATAAAGAAACGGTGCTGATATTTTCATACATTGGCAAGGTCAGCAGGGAAAAAATTCCGCCCTTATTGGCCGGTCAGGTATTTGAAAAGAATGTAGTTATTGATGTCAGAATCACCCTAAAGACCTTTGATGTTGAAGCTCAAACCTTTAAAGAATCCGGGAAAACACCCATTCAAAAGGTAGATACCCGAGCGTTGGATGTGTTGCCGGCCACTTCGGAACGAGTGATTGCCCTTATCAAGACACTTCCCGGAGTTTCCAGTAATTCGGAATTAAGTTCCTCCTATTCAGTCAGAGGCGGCAACTATGATGAAAACCTTGTGTATATCAACGACATAGAGATTTACAGACCCTTTCTGATTCGTTCAGGTCAACAGGAAGGATTACCCATTATCAATTCCAGTCTGGTGGAGTCAATCCGTTTTTCTGCCGGAGGATTTGAAGCAAAATATGGGGACAAACTTTCGTCAGTGCTGGATATTACCTATAAAAACCCGCGTAGTTTCAACGCTGATTTTTCTGCAAGCCTGCTCGGAGCTTCCGTTCATGCAGAAGGAAGATCGGAAAACACCCTTTTCAGTTACCTCATAGGCGGCAGATGGAGGACTAACCGCTATCTGCTGAACTCCCTGGATGTTAAAGGCAACTACAACACCTCTTTTGCAGATTATCAGTCCTATTTCAACTGGTATCTAAGTCCTGAATGGAAAATAGGCCTTTTCTCCTATGCAGGCAGAAATTTTTATAACCTTATCCCTGAAAATCAAAGCACTTCATATGGGACCCATCAACTGGTTCTGCGGCTGGATGTTTATTTTGAAGGTCAGGAAATCACCTCTTACAAAAGCTTTCTCAACGCCCTTGATCTTTCTTACAATAAAAAAGACAGCACTTTTTTAAAGTTTATTTTTTCAGTATTCAATACCGTTGAAACGGAATACTATGATGTACTTGGAGAATACTGGCTTCGTCAGATAGAAACAAACCCGGCCAGCGAACAGTTTGGCGACCCTAAACTAAATCTGGGCGTGGGCGCCTTCCTGAATCATGCCCGTAACAGGCTTTTTGCTGATGTATATTCATTTCAGATTAAAGGAAGAAGAATCTTTAAAAACAATGAATTTCAATATGGTACAAATAGTCAGGTTGAGATCATTGAAGATAAACTGAGAGAATGGCGGCTGCTTGATTCAGCAGGATACAGCATCCCGCTTAATCCCGATGAACTGACACTTGAGAGGTTTCTCAATACAAAGGTTCAGCTCAGTTCATTCCGTCAAACTGCCTATTTTCAAAACACTTTTACACTCAGTGATTCAAACAGGGCCTACCTCACTGCCGGAATACGCTCTTCGTGGTGGAGTTATAACAATGAGCTGATTATCACACCAAGAATTCAGTTTGTGATAGAGCCTTTCCACAAAAAAAACCTTAGAATCATTGAAGGGAAAAGTGCTGACACTGCTTTAAAACCTAATTTTCAGATAAAGGCCTCTGCAGGGATGTATTACCAGCCGCCTTTTTACCGTGAACTCCGCAGTACCGAAGGCATACTCAATCCTGAAATACGTTCCCAGAAATCATATCAATTTTTGCTTGGAACCGATTATTATTTCAGGGTTTTTGACAAAACTTTCAAATGGTACACCGAAATTTATTATAAATACCTGACTGACATTATTCCTTATGATGTGGATGATATCAGGGTCAGATATTATGCCAGAAACAATGCCACAGGCTATTCCGCAGGCATCGACCTGCAGCTGTATGGTGAACTGGTTGGGAATCTGCCCAGCTGGTTAAGCCTGTCGGTCATGTCAACCAAAGAAGACCTGGATGATGATTACACTTTGGTATATGATTCAATATCAGGGAAATACCTGCGTACTGAGCAAGGCCTGATTCCACGACCTACCGATCAGAGATTTATGGCTTCCTTACTTTTTCAGGACTTTTTCCCAAAAATCAGAACCTCCAGAGTTCATCTGAACCTGATTTACGGGACACCTCTTCCGTTCGGCCCCCCGCAGTTCCCCAACCTCCGCAACAAATACAGGATGAGAGCTTACCGCAGGGTGGACATCGGCTTTTCTCAATTACTCGTTTCAAATAAGGAAAACTATAAAAGCCGCATCAGATTTCTCAACAACTTTGACGAACTTTGGGTTAGTGCTGAGGTTTTCAATCTTTTCGGCATTCAGAATGTCATTTCCTATCTTTGGGTAAAAGATGTCAACAACAATTTCTGGGGAGTGCCAAGTTATCTGACTGCGAGAAGATTAAATGTAAGTATCACTGCTAAATTCTGATAAATTGTCTTCAAAAAACAAAATCAGGATTTTATCACTTGCTCTGATTGGTTTTGGGGCAGCAGCAGGTATTTTTTCACGTCAATCCGGGAATGAACTTCCCGGCTTCATCGCACTGTATGCCGGTGATACATTCTGGGCTTTTTCAGCTTTTTTTCTGATCAAATTCTTTGTTCCTGCTTTAAACCCAGTCCAAAATTCATTATCTGCTTTACTTTTCAGCTTTTTCATTGAAATAACCCAATTAATTCATTTCCCTGCACTCGATCAAATTCGCTCAACTTTTGCCGGTGGACTGGCTTTGGGTTTTGGCTTTCACTGGCAGGACCTGATATGCTATGTAGCAGGTGTATTACTGGCATCAATCTGTAATCTTTTGATATTCAACAAACTAAAATGATAAATTATCATCATACAGGCGTTATCCATGTTTATGACATTAATTTAACTTTGCAGGTAGATGAAAGTAGCCATTATAGGAGACGGAAGCTGGGGAACAGCACTTACCAAAACACTTTTTGACAAGAAAGAAGTGGAGCTTTACTGGTGGATACGCCAGCAAAAAACCTATGAATACATTGTCAGATACGGAAGAAATCCCCGTTATCTTCGTTCGGTTGATATTGACCTGAAACCCAGATTTTTAAGCACAGATATTAAGTATGTTGCCGAAAATGCTGAGATTGTTTTCATTGCTATCCCTTCCCTCTTTATCCGGCAAAATCTTTCATTGCTGCAGGCATCTGATTTCGAGGGGAAAGTAATTGTATCCACTACCAAAGGCATACTGACGCATAAAAACATGCTGGTTTCGGAATACATGAAAGCACATTTTGCAGTTCCACCGGAAAAATATGTTTTTCTCACCGGTCCTTCCCATGCCGAAGAAGTTGTGAATCAGATGAATACTTACCTTACATTAGCGTCTGTATCGTCAGAAACTGCCAGCTTAATTGGTAATTTACTGAAAACCAATTTCTTAAATTTTCGCACCAGTACCGACATCAAGGGTCTTGAATATTCTGCTTCACTGAAAAATATTTATGCCATAGCTTCAGGTGTAAGTCATAGTCTTGGTTACGGTGATAATTTCATTGCCGTGCTGATTTCAAATGCTATACGCGAAACACAGAAATTTCTCGAACATTGTTGTATCTGTACCCGCAATATCATGACCTCCGGTTATCTTGGGGATTTAATGGTTACAGCCTTTTCGCAATTCAGCCGCAACCGTATGTTTGGCGAGATGATCGGGCATGGCTATTCGCCACGCGCAGCTTTGCTGGAGTTGAATATGATTCCCGAAGGCTACTATTCTATCAGGCCATTTTACCGCATCGCCAGAGAAAGCCATATAGAGATGAAAATTGTTACCGCCATGTATCAGATTCTCTATGAACAGGAAGACCCGCACCAAATACTGGAGCAACTGGCTGAAGGACTGGACTGAACCCGGAAATGATGAAAATCCTTAATAAATCATTTTGGCATCAAGAGCCTAAAACACATTCAGCTCTCTGAAAATACGGCTTGTTTCTTTCAAAATTCCCGGTTGTTTGTCGATATGTATCATTGAAGCGATGGAAAGGTTGGCAGTATAATAATCCATACCTGTTTCCGATTCAGGATTCTTTACGATTAAAACTGGGCCTACCTTTAAAATCACTTCATGGTGATTGGCCACTTTTTTCTTAAAAGCTTCTACTTTTTTCTCCAAAGTAGATTTAGGATTTTCACAAATAAAAGCATGCCCGATTTTTTCCATCAGCTGGTATTGCTGCCGCAGGTTGATACGCTCTTTTGAAATACCTAAAAATCTATGCAGGTCGGGTTCTTTACTTTCAGAGAGATAAAAGTCAAAACCTCCGGCACTCAGAATATCGTGAACATCACTGTCAAAATCTTTGAGTTTATTTTCATCATGGCAGGAAATAAAGAAGGAAACAGGAATGTAGCGGTTGATCGCACGGTTTTTATATTCGGAATCAATGGAATTAAAGGAAATATAGTCAGAAAAAGATTCCTGAAGAATAAAAATCTGGTCTTTCAGTCTGGCAATTTCTTCTTTATGCCGCTGCGACATCTCATTGATTTTGTTCTGATAATATTCATAGAACTGCTTCATATAGGGATTTTTCGGCCCGGCAGCCACCAGACGTTTCCCTTCATCTGTATCGGTAAATGACTGAAAGTTTTCAATGAATTTTTCAGCCAGTTCGGTAGCCTGTTTGACATAAGCAGATTCATATTTCCAGTATTTTCTCGGATTAAGGATAGCAGGATCAACTCCGGGAACGTGGGTTGGAACATTAAATCCAAAAGTTGGCAATTCAATATATTCTGCCTGATCAAGGGTACCATCAAGAATGGCTTTGATTATATTTCTGGTTGCCTGAATATCAATGCGTTTCCCAACACCATAAGGCCCGCCAATCCATCCGGTATTAACCAGATAAGCAGTAGCTCCATGTTCTTCCATTTTACGTGCAAGTTCACGGGCATACACAGTCGGATGAAGCAATAAAAAGGCAGCTCCGAAAGCCGAGGAAAATGTAGGCATGGGTTCTTTTACACCTCTTTCAGTACCTGCAAGTTTTGCCGTATAACCACTCAGAAAATAATACATTGTCTGATCTTTCGTGAGTTTTGCCACGGGGGGAAAGACCCCGAAAGCATCGGCAGTCAGGAAAATAATCTTTTTGGGATGAGTTCCTTTAGAGACAGGTTTGACAATATTATTAATGTGGTACAGAGGATAAGAAACCCTTGTATTTTCAGTTTTTGCCGCACTGCTGAAATCAATTTCACCTGTTTTTTCATCGTAAACAACATTTTCAAGCAATGCATCCCTGCGAATCGCATTATAAATATCAGGTTCTTTTTCTTTTGAGAGGTTGATACATTTGGCGTAGCATCCGCCTTCAAAGTTAAAGACACCTTCATCGTCCCAGCCATGTTCATCATCACCGATGAGGTAGCGGTCAGGATCAGCAGAGAGGGTTGTTTTTCCGGTACCTGAAAGTCCGAAAAAGATGGCCGTATCTCCGTTTCTGCCCATATTGGCCGAACAGTGCATGGAAGCAATTCCTTTCAGTGGCAGGAAATAGTTCATGATACTGAAAAATCCTTTTTTAATCTCACCGCCATACCATGTACCCCCAATGACCGACATGCGCTCTTTTATGTTAAAAGCCACATACACATCAGAATTAAGTTTCTGCTGTTCCCAGTTGGGATTAACGGTTTTGCAGGCATTGAGCATAACAAAATCAGGAGTAAAATCTTTCAGTTCTTCCTCTGTCGGGCGGATAAACATATTTTTAACAAAATGAGCCATCCAGGCAACCTCGGTAATGACCCTGATTTTCAGTCTGGTATTTTCATTTGCTCCGCAGTAGGCATCCATTACATAGAGGTTTTTATTGCTAAGCTGACTGGCACTCAGAGCATGCAATTCATTCCATACTTCCTTCGAAATCGGTTTATTGTCAGACTTGTTGCCGGGAGCAGCCCACCATATATTGTCTTTCGACTCCTCATCAACAACTATGTATTTATCTTTCGGGGAACGTCCGGTAAAAATGCCCGTATCAACAGCAACTGCACCTAAGTTGGTAACAAAGCCTTTTTCATAACCTTCCAGCTCAGGATTGGTTTCATGTGCAAAGAGTTCATCATAGCTGAGATTATAGTAAATTGTCTTTGTTTTTTGAATACCATAATCTTCCAGATGTTTTCGGATTTTTTCAACTAATTCTGCTTTCATTTTCTCAGATTTCTGTTTTGTTTATATTTCAAAATTAAAATATTTCCTGTGGATGGAGTTAAAGTTTTTTGTCAGGCATTATAAAAAACCTCGTTGTAAATCTTATAGGTTTCAGCGGCCATTTTTTCAGAAGAAAAGTTTTCAAGGGTTTTCAAGGCATTTTCAGTAAGTTTTTCCCTCAAATGATGGTCATTTAATACCCTGAGGGTTTGTTGTGCAAGGAGTTCAGCATCTCCTACCTCAGCCATCAGTCCGTTGACCTCATGACTGACGATTTCAGGAATACCCCCTGCATTGGTAGTAACAACTGGTATCCGGCAGGCAAAAGCATCCAACAGACTGGTACCAAGTCCCTCGGTTTTGGACGTAAATAAAAACACATCAAATTCCGGCAAAATATCAGGGATATTATCCTGAAAACCTGTCATAATGATATGTTTTTCAAGGTTTTTGGATGAAATATATTTCCTGATTTCTTCATCCAGCTCACCTTCACCGACAATCATGAACACGGCATTAATACCCTGACGGACTAAAATGTCTGCTGTATCGACAAAGGTAAAATGGTCTTTATGATCGGCTATGGCTGAAATGTTTCCGATAATCAGTTTATCGGACGGAATGCCAAAGTTTTTATGCAGAATATGGGTATTTACTTTTCCCTGAAAGCGGGAAACATCAATGCCCGAATAAACAACCCTCAGTTTTGATTTGTCTTCAATATCTTTTTCAAGAACTTCCCTGATTTTATTGGAAACACAGATATATCGCCTGATAGCCGGATGATTATATTTTTTTCTCGAAAAAAAATTGTCTTTGACAGGAAAATCCACCCTTCGGCTGACTATAATTGGCCTTTCGTTGCCAAACAAAGCAGCCATGAAAGCAAGGGTATGAGAGTGTGAATCATGGACATGAATCAGGTCGATCTGGTGGCGTTCGCAGAGATCGTTTAATATCCGCTGATTTTTAAAACTCTTCCGGAAAACATTCTGGTAGGAATAATGCGGGATGCCGTTTTGTTCACAATAGGCTTCCATGGCGTTTCCTTCGGCACACAGAATCCATTGGAGACAATTGTATTTCTGCAGTTCGTTGACCAGATAGCTTACCTGCTGTTCTCCTCCCCGCCAGGTCCGGTGTGATGAAATGTGAAGAATTTTTTTTTCATTAAATCTCTTCATACCGGATGTGTTTCAGTTAGTATAAGGTTTTTAATTCATCAATAGCCAGTTCAGGGCTTTCCTGACCAAAAACAGCATTTCCGGCTACGAGAATATCTGCACCGGCTTTGAGCAATTCCAGTGCATTCCGTTTATCTACTCCCCCGTCAACTTCAATAAGGGCTTCACTTTTATGCTTAGTAATTAATTGCTTCAGTTTGCTGACTTTTTGTGTTGTATAAGGAATGAATTTCTGAGCAGAAAAACCGGGATTAACCCCCATAACCACGAAAACATCAGCGAGATTAATCACCTCTTCCAGCAACGAAACAGGCGTATGCGGATTGATGGCAACACCAGCTTTCATCCCATATCCTTTTATTTCATTCAGGGTACGGTCGAGATGAAGGCAGGCTTCGTAGTGAACACAGAGGAGATGAGGCTGATATTCTGCAAAACGGCTGATGTATTTTTGCGGTTCAACAATCATCAGGTGAACATCGAGAGGTTTGGCAGCGTGTTTTTTCAAAACATTCATTAAAGGAAAACCAAATGAAATGTTCGGGACAAAAACACCATCCATGACATCCACATGAATCCAGTCTGCCCTGCTATTGTTGAGCATCATGATATCCCGCTCCAGATTGGAAAGATCGGCTGCAAGTATTGAAGGAGATAAAATGAAACTCATGAAATATTAGAAATTTCTTTTATTTTCGGTTTTTGGGAGCAATACCTTTCTGGATAATTTAAATTTACCTGTTTTGGGATCGATACCTGAAAGCTGCACGTCAATCATGTCGCCAACTTTCAGTAAATTGGCAAGGGTTTGTATTCTTTCCCATGAATATTCAGAAATATGAAGTAAGCCGTCTTTACCGGGCAGAAACTCGATAAATGCTCCATAATCCATGATGGCTTTAACTTTTCCATGGTAAACCTTTCCGACTTCCGGCTTGGCTGCAATGGCCATGATGGCATTGATGGCTTTTTCCATCGATTCCTTGTCTTTGGAAGTAATTTCTACGATTCCGTCTCCGTTTTCAGCTTCTTCTATGACAATTTCTGTATTGGTGTCTTTCTGGAGTTGCTGAATGTTTTTACCACCAGGTCCGATAATGGCACCGATAAACTCATTGTCCACCCTGATTTTTTCAATACGCGGGACATGAGGTTTGTAATCTTCACGTGGAGCCGGCATGACAGCTGTCATTTTTTCGAGAATGTGCAATCTCCCACGCTTAGCCTGTTCAAGCGCTTCTGCCAAAACCTCGTAAGAAAGTCCATCTACCTTGATATCCATCTGACAGGCAGTAATACCATCTGCCGTACCGCATACCTTGAAATCCATGTCACCAAGGTGGTCTTCGTCTCCTAAAATATCGGAAAGAATGGCATAACGCCCTTCGTCATCCACCAGCAGTCCCATGGCAATACCTGAAACCGGTTTGGTAATTTTCACCCCTGCATCCATCAGAGAAAGACATCCGGAACATACGGTAGCCATGGAAGAGGATCCGTTTGACTCCAGAATATCCGAAACCACCCTGACAGTATAAGGATTGTTTTCTTCATCCGGCATAACTTGTTTCAGTGCCCTGAGGGCAAGATTGCCGTGACCGATTTCGCGCCTGCCGGGGCCCCTCAAAGGCTTGGCTTCTCCTGTTGAAAAAGCAGGGAAATTATAATGAAGAATAAATTTTTCGTAATGCTGGAAAATAACTCCGTCAATCAGTTGCTCTGCCAGTTTGTTGCCTAAGGTAGTTGTAGCCAGTGCCTGCGTTTCACCTCTTGTAAACAAGGCAGACCCATGAGCCGAAGGCAGGTAATCTACTTCACATTCAATCGGCCTGATTTCATCAAATTTTCTGCCATCAAGCCTGACCTGATGATCAAGCATGAACTTACGGATAGTATCTTTTTTAATTTTATCGAAATAACGTTTAATAATGGCTTCTTTTTCCTTTTCCTCATCAGTAAGAGATTCCATGAACTCATCGAACATGGTATCAAATGCGGCCTGTCTTTCTTTTTTAGGCAGAAAAGCTTTGGCAGTTTCAAGAATTTTAGCCGGAAAAATATCCAGCATTTTTGCTTTTATAGCCTCATCTTCTTCAGGTAGCGGAAATTCTCTTTTTGGTTTTCCGCAAAGTTCAGCAAACTCTTTCTGAGCACGGCACTGAAGTTTGATGGTTTCATGAGCCAGCCGGAGTGCTTCAACCATTTCATTCTCACTGACTTCTTTCATTTCACCTTCGACCATGTTCAGGTCTTTTTCGGTTCCGGCTACGATGATGTCGAGTGTGGCATCTTTCAGCTCTGTAATACCCGGATTGATAACAAATTCTCCGTTTATTTTTGCTACTCTGACCTCCGAAACAGGCCCGTTGAAAGGAATGTCAGAAATTGACACAGCAGCTGAAGCAGCCAGGCAGGCAAGGCTGTCGGGCATAACGTTTTCATCGCTGGAGAACAAGGTGATAATCACCTGAATATCAGCATAATAATTATCAGGGAACAAAGGTCTCAATGCCCTGTCAACCAGGCGGGAAATTAATATTTCATGATTGGAAGGGCGGGATTCCCTTTTCAGAAAACCACCCGGAAAACGTCCGCTGGCAGCATATTTTTCCTGATATTCCACCTGAAGTGGCAGATAATCAACCCCTTCTTTGAAATCTTTTGGAGAAACAACTGTTGCGAGCAACATGGTGTTGCCATATTTCAGCATGACAGAGCCATCGGCTTGTTTGGCCAGCTTCCCCGTTTCAAGGATGATACTGTTCTGATTTCCTGAAACTACCTGAATACTAACCGGATTTGATAATGACATATTTTTACTTTAAATAAATGATGAGAGAAGGAAAATGTGAGTATTATTTCCTGATATTCAGGTCTTTAATAATCTGCCTGTAACGTGTTATATCTCTGTCAATCAGGTAGTTTAGTAATTTTCTGCGTTGTCCGACAAGACGTAGCAAACCTCTTTGTGTGCTGTAATCTTTTTTATGAACTTTCAGATGATCCGTCAGGTGATTGATTCTTGCTGTTAATAGCGCAATCTGACTCTCAGGGCTACCTGTATTGGCAGCATTTTTCCCATACTTCTCAAAAATTGAAATCTTCTCTTCTTTTGTTAAATACATAATTTTTCACTTTTTATCAGGCGGCAAAGGTAAACAGATTAATTTAATTCACTTGATTTTGTGTGAATTAATTTTTTCAGACAGGATGTTCCGGATATTTGTTTAACGTGATATATGTTTTGCTTAACCGTAAAAAGTAAAAACGATCATATCTTCATGATTTATTACAGCAATATACAGCTTGCAGCAAGTTTTTTTTAACTTACATCGGCCATCCTATTCAATTTTATTTATCATCACATTAAAATACAGAAGCAAATATGGCTGTATTTTTGAGTATAATTCAGACCATCGACTATATGACACATCACAACAAAAAAAACAAAAAGTCAAAAGCCAAACGTTTCAGCACAGAAGAAATTCGCAAAGCCATTTTTGACATTTTACAGGAAAACAATGGTAAAGCATTGAATGTCAAGCAATTTTCTTCACGTATGCAAATGACTTCCCAAAAGGATATTTCAAAGCTTCAACGCGTTCTTTCCGATCTGGTCGCTTCAAAAAAACTGAAGGAGGCTGAGCCCTACCGTTACACCTTCATGCCAAGAAAGAAAGAATTCCTCGAGGGATATATCGAAATCACCCGTCATGGTTATGCATTTGTCAGTTGTCCTGAACTTGAGGAAGATGTTTTCATTTCGGTAAAAAATACCGGCAATGCTATCAGTGGCGACAAGGTTAAAATTACCATTTTCAGAGAACCCAAAGGAAAGCGAATGGAAGGAGCAGTCGTGGAAATAGTCGAACGCAAACGCACTGAATTTGTTGGATTACTGAAAGTTACGACAGGTTTCGGATTTGTCATTCCTGACAGTCATAAAATACATAACGATTTTTTTATTCCACCCGATAAACTGAATGGTGCGAAAGACGGTGAAAAAGTGGTCGTCAGACTGAAAGACTGGCCTGCAGGTGCCAAAAGCCCGGTTGCGGAAGTTATTAAAATTCTGGGGAAAGCCGGAGAACATGAAACTGAGATGCATGCGATCCTTGAAGAATTCGGACTTCCCTATGTTTTTCCTGAGGAAGTCATCACCGATGCTGAAAATATTGATGCTCAGATTACGGAAGGAGAAATCAGCAAAAGAAGAGATTTCAGAAATGTTTTTACCATCACTATCGATCCGGAAGATGCCAAGGATTTTGACGATGCCATCAGTTTCAGGCATGTTGATGAAAACTATGAAATAGGGGTACATATAGCTGACGTTTCTCATTATGTAAAAAAAGGAACAAAAACAGATGAAGAGGCCTACAGACGCGGAACTTCAGTATATCTGGTTGACCGGACAGTACCCATGTTGCCGGAAAGATTATCAAATCATTTGTGTTCGCTAAGCCCAAATGAAGACAAGCTTTGCTTTTCCGCAGTTTTTACCATGAACAAAAAAGCCGACATCATCAGTCAGTGGATAGGCAAAACCATTATTCATTCGTGCCGCAGGTTCAATTATGAAGAAGTCCAGAAAATCCTCGACAATCAGGAAGGAGAATATTATGATGAATTGAAGATTCTGAATGACATAGCCGAAAAACTCAGGAAAAGACGATACGAAAACGGTTCATTCAGTTTCGAAACCGATGAGGTTCAGTTTACGCTTGATCATCTGGGAAAACCGCTTGAAATTACCAAAAAAGCACGTCTTGCCTCTCATCAACTCATTGAAGACCTGATGTTGCTGGCTAACAGAAAAGTGGCAGAATTTGCTGAAAAAAGTAAAAGAGACTTTGTTTACCGCATTCATGAAGCCCCAAATTTTGAGAAAATCGCAGAATTTAAACGTATTGCAAAAAAATTCGGGCACGAAATAGACAACTCCGATAATCTTGCTTTGGCCAGATCATTAAATAGTTTACTCGAAAAAATTGAAGGGAAACCGGAACAAAACTTTCTGGAATCGCTGGCCATACGCACCATGGCAAAAGCAGCATATTCCCCGAAAAACATCGGGCACTATGGACTGGCTTTCAATACCTATACCCACTTTACATCCCCAATCCGCAGGTATCCCGACCTGATGGTTCACCGTATTCTTTCAGAAATACTTGAAAATCAACCCCCTGTTGAAACTTATGAATCCTTGAAAGAAAAATGTATCGTATCTTCAGAAAGGGAAGTCAATGCAGAGCAGGCCGACAGAGCTTCCATAAAATACAAGCAGGTTGAATTTATGCTGGATAAAATCGGACAAAGTTTTGAAGGAATTATAAGTGGAGTCATCGATGGTGGATTTTTCGTTGAAATTATTGAAAATAAATGCGAAGGCTTTGTGACAGCTTCTTCAATAGATGAAGATTTTTATCAGTTTGATGAATTCAACTACCGTCTGACCGGATATAACAGCAAAAAGACCTTCACTCTGGGGCAGACAGTATGGATTAAAGTAGTTGAAGCCAATCTCCCCAAACGTCAGCTCGACTTTATGCTATGCGAAAAACCTTTAGTGTAAGACGTTCATCTTCACTGAAGCTGACGATGTTTCCGACACCATCGTGATGATATACATCCCGGCTGGCAAAAGAGAGGTATTGATTTTCAAGGTATAATTTCCCTGTTCAATGAAATCATTGATCAATGTGGCTATTTTTTTTCCCTGCATATCATACATGGCAGCTTCAAGTTTTTCTGAGGATAAAAGGTTGAAATTCAAGTATGTAAAAGCATTTCTGGCCGGATTTGGGTATATTTTAAGCCCAAAAGAGTTTGAAAGTTCATTTTCTTCCAAAGCAGAGGGTTTCATCAGATTAACTTTCTCTGCATTCAAAACCCTTCTTTTCCATGAATCGCTGTCGTAATAAGACACAAAAGCCACCAGATAGATTTTATCAGGAAAAACTTCCCTTCCCTTCAGGGTATCATATTTTACCGGCAACTGACAGGTAAAATCTTTGGAATAAACAACACCCACAGAGGGATCAGCAGGAATGACGCCAGCTGCCCCCCAGTTGCCCAGAGGAGCCTCCCTGACCACATCATTATGCGCTTTATAATAAATGACTGATTTTCCAATAAGTTCGGGATACTTTGAGTCATTGGTGATATAGTTTTTCTGGTCATAATCGTATTTGCCGGTATCTCCTGTCACGCTGTCTTCCAGCACATAGAGGTTTATTCTCAGGTCTCCCGGCTCAGGTTTTTTGAGAAATTTCACTTTCACCTGTCCGGTAATTTCTCTTTTGGAGGAGTTATAACTTTTTTCAATGCTGACTGTTGCCTCTGGTGTTGTCCGCTTCAGGATAGCCAGAACAGTATCAGCCCATTTGAAAGCCATCATCGAAACCCCTACATATTTGGTATAATAACCCGGAGCACTGTCGAATTTTATTCTGTCGATGGTCATGGAGGGGAAATGACCTGGGGAAAAGGCACCAGCAAAAGCCGTTGCCGGGGCATTGGTCATGGCATCTTTTCCGAATCCTGCATGATGCACCACAACCACCGCTTCGGGAATAGTATCAGCAAGACGCTCTAAATCAATTGATTTTGGTGGACAAAATCCGCATAAAGTGGTAGTCATTTCTTCAAGCAAAATCTTTTTCACCTGAGCTGAAGCTGAGAAAATGAGAAACGACAAGATTAAAAGTGTAATTAACTTTTCTTTCATCGAGGTTTATATTTTTTTCTTTATTTTGAGGGTCTGACCGGGTTTGATATTTCCTGATTCAATCTGATTGGTTTCAAGTATTTCATCAGGTGTAATGCCCGGATATTTTTTGGCAATTGACCAGAGGGTATCCCCTTCCTGAACGGTATAATAATGAAATTCAGCAGATTGCTTGACTTTCTTCCCGATCATTTCCTGTTTTTGCTCAAACGTCATGTCGTTGATCTTTTGATAATGTTCGGCTTTTCCGGTCAATACGTAAATGTTGAGTATCTGCCCGGGATGTATGCCATTGGCTGCCTCTTTATTCCACCTCAGCAGATCATTTTCGGTACAATCATACCACTCCGCTATCTGTTTGAGATAATCGCCTTTTTTGACGGTATATTTTATTAAAATATAGCTGTTTTCGTTTGATTTACTTTCATTTGAAGTCTTTGGGGAAATATATACCTGATTGTCATTTTCTTTGCTGTCGAGGTATTCCTGATAACGGTAAATTCTGTCCTGATGGGCATAAAACAGGGCTGCTTTCTGCTGGGGAAGGCGTAAGACATAATAATCACCGGTAACTGACTGGGGAATAACGTCTTTCATATACTGGGGATTCAATTCCCTGATTACTTCAACGGGTATCTGAAGTGCCCTGGCAATAACCTCAAACTTCAGTCTTTTCCTGATCTGAATGGTATCAAGAAGTCCGGGATTATAGATGTTTTTTGGATATAAATTATGCTCGATGTAATAATTCATGACATAATTGGCAGCGATAAAAGCCGGTACATAGCCCTGCGTTTCCTGAGGCAGATAAGGAAAAACCTCCCAGAAATCAGTTTTATACCCTGATTGTATGATGCATTTGTTTAGAGTACCCGGACCGCAATTGTAAGCGGCTATGGCAAACAGCCAGTTGCCAAATATATGGTATAAATCATCAAAATACTCAACAGCTTTTTCAGTGAGTTTAAATGGATCACGTCTTTCGTCCACCCATGAAGTAATTTTCAGGTCATACATGCGTGCGGTGGCATACATAAACTGCCAGAGACCAGTTGCCCCGCTTCGGGATACAGCGTGTGTGTTTAAGGCCGATTCAATGACAGGAATATATTTCAGCTCAAGCGGAAGTCCTTTTTTATGTAACTCTTCTTCAAAAACAGGGAAATAATAATATCCCAGCCCCAGCATGGTTTCCACCTGTTTTCTTTTTTCAATGGTATAAAGCTCAATATATCGCCTGACATATTTATTGTAAGTGAGTGGTATCGGGCTTTGCAGATTTTTCAGGCGTTGAATGTAAACCGAGTCATCATATACAGGGATATAGCCTGGTTTAAAACCGTATTTGTTTAAATGAGCTACATTTGAGTCAACCATCATTCTGCTGACGAACCACTCGTTCATCAAATTGTCAATAGGTTCGCGGATCAGTGCGGTCTGAACTGAATCACTTACCTTGTTAATCAATGAAATCTGTGAAAAAGAAAAGAAGGGTAAAAACAGATAGACATAAAAAAGAAACCGCCTAAGTCGGCAAAACGGGACAATGGCCTTATTCCAAAATTCAGAAATCAATCGTCTTTTTCAGAATTTTTCGTTTTTTCCTCTTTTACAGGCTCTCCTTTCATGCCTTCCTCAATCTCGGATTTTACTTTTTCTTTTGCCTGATTAAATTCACGGATACCTCTTCCAATACCTCTCATGAGTTCGGGTATTTTTTTCCCGCCAAACAAAAGCAGGAGAGCTGCAAAAATGATAATAATTTCAGGTGTTCCAATCCAACCTGCATAATCGTGTAGCATCATCACATTAAACTTTTTGCAAAGGTACAATTATAGTCAGAAGTGAATATCATGTCAAAATAATTTTATCAGTATTTTCAACAATGCAGAAAAATTTAAAAAATTTTTCATCAAATCAGAAAAACAATTTACTTTTGTGGCCTCAAAAAAACTGCGGGAGTAGCTCAGGGGTAGAGCATAACCTTGCCAAGGTTAGGGTCGTGGGTTCGAATCCCATTTCCCGCTCAAAAGCAAGCAAAGGCTTGCTTTTTTTTATGATCGTTCTTAAACGTGTTGCCCGGGTGGTGGAATAGGTAGACCTGCCTGACGGCAGGCAGGCACGCAGGACTTTATATGCGGGTTCATTTGATTTGTGCCTGCCTTCTTCCTTTCCTTCACTTCAGTATTTTCGTTCGTTCTTTTTTTCTTGCCCGGGTGGTGGAATAGGTAGACCTGCCTGTCGGCAGGCAGGCACGCAGGACTTTATGTGCGGGTTCATTTGTTTTGTGCCTGCCTTCTTCCTTTCCTTCACTTCGGTATTTTTGTTCGTTCTTTTTTTCTTGCCCGGGTGGTGGAATAGGTAGACCTGCCTGTCGGCAGGCAGGCACGCAGGACTTTATGTGCGGGTTCATTTGATTTGTGCCTGCCTTCTTCCTTTCCTTCACTTCGGTATTTTTGTTCGTTCTTTTTTTCTTGCCCGGGTGGTGGAATAGGTAGACACGCAGGACTTAAAATCCTGTGGCCCCAAAGGCTGTGCGGGTTCGATTCCCGCCCCGGGTACTATACTATGCCTCTTTTCTCCTATGTACTACACGTATGTCATCAAAAGCCTCCCGAAAAACTACATCTACATCGGTATTACTGACAATCTCAAAAGAAGATTAAATCAACATAATCTTGGTTATAATAAAACTACCAAACCCTACGCCCCTTTTATCCTTATCTTTTACAAATCTTTCCCCACCAGACCTGAAGCCAGAAAATGTGAAATTGATTTTAAAAAAAGCTATTGGAGAGAGCGGTTCAGAAAACTGAATACTGAGATTCATATAGATTAGTTTTTTCAGTTGGTTGGCTGTGCGGGCCTGTCTATCGTCAGGTAGACCTGTCTATCGTCAGGTAGACCTGTCTATCGACAGGTAGACCTGGCTATCGACAGGTAAATTCGATTCCCGCCCCGGGTACTATACTATGCCTCTTTTCTCCTATGTACTACACTTATGTCATCAAAAGCCTCCCGAAAAATTACATCTACATCGGTATAACTGACAATCTCAAAAGAAGATTAAATCAACATAATCTTGGTTATAATAAAACTACCAAACCCTACGCCCCCTTTATCCTTATCTTTTACAAATCTTGAAAGGATTTAACCATAAAACATAAAGCATTATCTCATACTATCCGCAAACCTTCAGTGATAAAGAATGATTCGCAGATACTATGATTGGATAGCAAATCAGGAAATTGGTGGAAGTCCCAACTCCCTTAAAAATTGATTATGTGTTTCCTTTGCTTGCGTTATGTCTTTGTCAAGTTCAATGAGTTTTTTGTTTACTTCGTTCAGGTCAATGATTTCTTCTTCTACAGTTGTGCTTACATAGCGTGAAATATTTAAGTTGAAGTCGTTTTTTTCAATTTCTGCCATCGATACTCTGCGGGAGTAACGGACTTCTTCTTTTCGTTCCCGATAGGTGTCAACTATCTTTTTGATGTGTTCGGGCAGCAGCGTGTTTTGTCGTTTGCCTTTTTCGTAATGTTCGGCTGCATTGATGAACAAAACATCGTCAAATTTTTTGCATTTCTTTAAGACCAAAATACAAACGGGAATACCTGTAGAGAAAAACAGGTTTGCAGGTAGCCCGATAACCGTATCAATGTTCCCATCCTTCAATAATTTAGTTCTGATACGTTCCTCAGCTCCGCCTCTGAACAATACACCGTGAGGCAAGATAATCGCCATGGTTCCCTCTTTGCCAAGGAAATGAAAACCATGCAGCAGAAAGGCAAAATCTGCTGCCGATCTGGGCGCAAGACCGTAACTCTTGAAACGGAAATCCTGCGCCATTTCTTCCGGGGGCTCCCAACGGTAACTAAAAGGAGGATTAGCTACTACGGCATCAAATTCCAGCTTTCTGGCAGGATTCATTTCGTTTAAAATACTCCATTCATTAAGCAAAGTATCTCCGTGGTGGATTTCAAATTCGGTGTCTTTCACTCCATGAAGCAACATATTCATCCGTGCAAGGTTGTAAGTAGTGATGTTTTTCTCCTGTCCGTAAAGTTTACCTATGGTCCCATTTGCTTCGATTATTTTTCTGCGAATGTTCAGGAGCAAAGAACCTGAACCGCAGGCAAAGTCTAAAACCCGCTCGATTTTTTTCTTTTTGCCCTGAGCAGGGTTTTGGCTGTCGAGAATAACTATTTCGGAAAGAATATCGGAAATGCGTTGCGGGGTGTAAAATTCACCCGCTTTTTTGCCTGAACCTGCAGCAAACTGACCAATAAGGTATTCGTAGGCATCGCCTAAAATATCCTTATCGGTGGAAAACTGGTTGATACCCTCGGCAATTTTCTGAATAATGGTACAGAGTTTTTTGTTACGCTCTTCATAACTTTTTCCGAGTTTTTCAGAATCCAGATTGATTTCGGAAAACAAACCCTGAAAGGTGCTTTCGAACGATTGGTTTTCAATATATTTGAATCCATGCTGTAAGGTCTTCAGCAAATCTTTGCTCTGGGTTTTAGCCAGGTATGCAATATTGTTCCACAGGTATTGGGGTTCAATGACATAGTGTATCTTTCTCCGCATCTGTTTTTCAAATTCAGCCACATCATCTGGATTTTGTTCATACCAAATGGACAATGGGGTTTTGCCCCCGTTTCCGTTCAGAGATGGGTAATCTTTTCCGAGTTCTTTCCTGGCTGCTTCTTCGTAGTTATCGCTCAGGTAGCGCAGAAACAAAAACGAAAGCATGTAATCGCGGAAATCGTCTGCGTTCATGGAACCCCGCAGGTCGTCAGCGATTTTCCAGAGGGTTTTGCCTAAATCTGAGTGGTTGTTTGCTGTCATATCTTTATTTTTTTCTCATTTATGCGGCATTTGTTTTGAAATTTATCCATTAGCAATAGCATTTGCATTAGGAAACAAAGCTTGTAACAAACCTTTTTTGTGCTGTTCCAACAATTCTATTTTTTGCTGCTGTGCCTGTATCAAATCATCTAAGGACGAAAGACAGGAGGCGATTTTTTGTTGTTCTTCCTTTCCGGGGAATGATAATTCAATTGATTTTATAATGTCTCCTGATAGATTACCCTGACCTCCTTGAATATATCTTGCTACAATCCAATTTTTTTTAAGTGTGAGATAATGATAAGCAAACTCATTACTGTATTCTGAACGCATACACAAAATTGCTTGATTGATAGCGCCACTAATCTTTGATAATGATACATCTCCACTATTAGCTCCGTACAAGGCAACTAATAAATCGCCCTTGTTAACAAGTTTTGCAGATGATTCTTTTAAACCCAAATCAGAAATAAATAATTCTGTTTTTTCTTTTCCAATTTCAGCTGAACGTATAAAAGGAATTTCTCCGTTGTAATATTCTTTATTTGTTGTGTTAGGAGTACCGCCACTAAATGATTCAAAAACCTCCCCCAATTTTTTCTCTTCCCACTCCCCACTATCCTTAAACTCGGGGAAGCGGAGTTTGGGGACGGTTTTGCCTTCCCGGGGGAATAGGTTTTGCAGTAAGCCCTTTTTGTGGGCGTTGAGCAGCTCGAGCCGCTGCCGCTCTCCGGCTATCACTTCATCAATGGACGACAGGCAGGAGGCGATTTTTTGCTGCTCGTTCGGTTTGGGAATTGGAACTGATAAATTTTGATAAGCCGAAATATAGTATCGCTTGTGTTCCTTTGCTTCAAATCTGATTAATGACATTAACTCATAAAGGAATTTTAAATCCTCCTTCTCTGAGGGTCGTAGAATTTTTATAGCTGACGATTTTACCTTAAATGGAAAATCAACAAATTTTTTATCAACCGTAAAGTCATCAAAAATGATTGCAGGAATATCATTGCATATGCCAAATGTTTCCTGTGTATAACCAAGAATGAAACTTTTGTTAGCTGTTAATACAGGAATGCCTTCCGAAACATAATTATCACTTGTTACAATATACTTATCAGGTCGTTCATATTCCAAAATATCTCCTATTCTTTTCCATTCCCACTCCCCGCTATTTTGAAATTCAGGGAAACGGAGGCTGGGTATTAAGGCTTTACCGGTTTTTTTGTTGGAATTATAATCGTTCATGCGTTATACGGATTGATTATGCCTGCTTTTATGGTTTTATTTTTCAAAATTGTAAAAAACAGCTCAGGATTTCCCCGGGTTTTGTCAAATAAAAGTGTCTGAATATCAGCATGTTGTTTATTTTTGTTTGACAAAATCAAAAAAAACGGCTGATTATTTCCCCCTGTTTTGTCAAATAAAACAGATTGATAATCAATAAAATGTAATTTTATTGAACAAAATTGTTTAATTAACGAAGCATTATTTCCCTTCATTTTTGTTTAATGATGAATTAAGTGAATACGTTCTGAATTTTCTGCTGCCTTGAGTCGTAATTTTATTTTCTGCAATTAATTCATTTATTGCTTTTCTGATTTTTCTTTCAGGTATTTCTTTACCAATTCGTTCATGTATTTCATTTAACTTACTTCTACCAAAATCGTGTAAATCGGTTAAGATGAGTTCTTTTAAGCGATGTATCTCAATTTTATTAAGTTTTGTAATGGCTAAAGGCGTTCCTTTCAAGATTTTAGGATTCACAAAATACTCGGTGCCTTTGGTTCTGCCTTTGGTTTTGATGATTTGATAATCCAATAAACTGCCAAGCCAGTTTTTAATTTGTTTGTCATTCTGCGATTGTATCAGCCGGGAGAATTCGGTAGCCAAAATGGATTGGTATTGAGCAATAATACCCATGCAGATAATTTCTTTTTGGGTAAGGTGGAATTGTTTTTTAAGATTTTCAATAAGGTTAATAATATCAGGTCGTTTGATTTGATTGTACAATGTAACAGTAACACGGTCGTTGCCTTCTTCCACTTCGGGCAGGGGTTTTGCTTCTGAAACCTGAATTTCGTAGATTTTATCGTAACCGCTGCCTTCGCGTTCCATCAGGCCCAAGTCATAAAACACTTTTGAGAGATGCTCGTTTCGTTTTACCGATTGATGCAAAATATTTTGTGGTGTAACACCCAATGGAAGGAGCCCCGGGTTATGAACTTCGAGCCTGTCGGGAAACAGGTTAATAAAAATATCGCCCCGTGTTGAGTATGGGCGGTGTACCAAAGCATTGGCAAGCAGTTCTCTTACTACATTTTCGTTGTAGTGATAAATGATGCGTCTTCCCAGAATGCCTTCCGAAATTTCAATG